>Ga0255754_10000094_pt1 | contig 66426 bp, 63 predicted proteins | sample 101ome_22_FD_179954 | JGI IMG/M metagenome (GOLD analysis project Ga0255754, IMG submission 179954) | Coastal salt marsh microbial communities from the Groves Creek Marsh, Skidaway Island, Georgia - 101412BT metaG (version 2) | ecosystem: Environmental > Aquatic > Marine > Intertidal zone >... | reverse complement strand
CATAAGCTCTGAGTTTATCACCAACAGCTAGTTTTTTAAAGACTTCATTAGCGTAAATCAATCCCTTATGCCTATTGTTGACAATGACATCCCATCCTAATTCAGATTCACGAGTAAGAAGCACAAATACCTCCTCACCTATTTCTAAATCCATGGTATCATTCGACAAGAACTTATCGAGCTTATTGGAAGCGACCAATCTAAAAGTTACTTCATCTAAATAGCAGTATACGACATAAGATTGTCCTTCGACCATCTTAAATCGCTGTTCTTTAAATGGAACTAAGAGGTGTTTTTCAAGACCCCAATCCATAAAAGCTCCTATTTCATTGACTTCAGCAACCCTTAGTAAGGCAAATTTATCTCTTTGAACATAGGGTTTAAGAGTAGTTGCCACAGGTCGTTCTTGATGGTCTAAATAACAAAAAACATCGAGCTGATCTCCTATCTGATACGAATCTGGCTTGTATTTATTTGGAAGTAAAATATCGGTACCATCTTCATCACCTAAGAATAGTCCAACGCTAGTCTCTCTTAAAATTGATAAGTTGTTGAATTTGCCTAAATATATCATACGACAAAAGTAAACTTAATTCGGTAATCCTAACTGATTTGGGAACTCAAATGCGCAAAATAGTCGCTTAAGACCTTATCGTTGATCAATCTCGGTGTTTTTACCTCCAGTACTTTTGCTTTATTTGAAGGCTCTAAAAATTCACTTAATTCACGATCAAGAGAAGGCTTGTCATCAGCTGTACTGTATGAAACTCCATATGCAGTACAAAGCGCTTCTATATTGACATTGTGTGGGGTTTCAAAGTAGGTTTCAAAGTTTTTATCATCAATCGAAGTCGGTAAAATTCTAAAGATACCTCCACCTGAATTATTGATAAGCAGCACTCTAAAATTAGGGTGAATATATGAATTCCAGAAGGCGTTTGAATCGTATAAAAAGCTCAAATCCCCAGTCACTAAAACAGTCATTCCTTTAAACACAATACTGGCACCTACTGCTGTAGATGTCGAACCGTCTATTCCTGAGGCTCCTCTATTACAGTGCAATTGATGACAACTCATATTGGGAAAGAGCTGCGCATAACGTATGGAAGCCGAATTGGAATAATGAACCAACACATCCTTTAAATCGAGTTTTGACAAGGCCACATGAACCTGTAAGTCTGAAAAAGGAAGGGTTTGAACAAAATCTTCTGACCCTGACAGAATGGTATTATAGGTTGCAGTCCATTGAGTTTTATAGGCATTCGAATGACTAGATTTAGAATCCGATAAAAACTTTGTAAGCAATTCCTCAACACTGACATTTAAATGTTGTGTCAATTTAAAAAAGGTATCGTTCGCTTTGTTTTTACCCCAATGCCAATGTGTTTTAGGAGCATAGGTTCTCAAAAACTGTTTGATTTTCTTAGAGACGATAGCTCCCCCAATAGTGATGACTAAATCGGGTTGAAGATCCAACCACATTTGAGGATCATTTTTCTTTTCTAAAGGAACTAACAAACTATCAATTCGTTCGATAAAATTAGGATGATGGGCATTCGAAGTCGTTTCAGTCAAAACTAAAAACGCATCAGACTCTCCTAATCGATTAATTAAATCATCTGAAAGTTGATCAAAAGAACACTGTCCAATAATGATTAGAGTCTTTTTAGAACCATCCCATACTTCTTGAAGTTCATCCCACTTATAATCGAGAGTTGTTTTTGATTTGATTTTAACTGGAGTTCTTTGATCAGCAACTTCTTCAAGTTGATATAGGGGCTCTTCAAATGGAGCATTGAGATGCACTGGCCATTGAGATTCCAAAGCCGATTCCAAAGCTTGTCTAATCGATCTCTTGTTAGAATGAAGGATAGACTCCTGCTCTTGCTCTATTTCTAAATCCGATGAAAGTGTAATACCCAATCCCTTTTGCCATTTTACACTGGCATGAGAACAATCTTGAATGAGATTGACTTGATATCCAATATGATTAAAAAAGACCCCGTCTTGACGTATGGTCTGTCCATCACCCTTATCGATCAAATAAGAAGGGCGATCTGCTGAAATTACAACTAGTGGTACCTGAGCGTAATAGGCTTCGACAATAGCGGGATAATAGTTTAACAATGCTGAACCAGAAGTACAGACTAAAGCGACCGGCTTATTCGTTTGTTGAGCCATACCCAATGCAAAAAATGCAGCAGAACGCTCATCTACAATACTGTAACAATTAAAAAAGGGATCCGCTGAAAAGCTAAGGGTTAATGGAGCGTTTCGAGAACCTGGAGAAATGACAATGCGCTCAATATTGAAATTTTTACACTCGGTGCATATCGCTTGAGCCAATGGGATTCTCGAATACTTCATATAACAAAAATACAGTCCCTTGAACTCATAACCTCATAATTTTAAAAAAAAATTATTCAAAGATGGAGGATAGTGTCATCGATTTTTTGACCGTTTCTTCCCATTCTAATTCAGGATTAGAATCTGCAGTAATTCCACCACCTACGTAGAGACTCGCAATCTGATGATCAATCTTCATCGATCGAATATTGACTCCCAAATATGAATAGACTTCTCCTCTAGAATCAATTTGTTGTACCGGACCCATAAAACCAGCGTAAAAAATGCGATCTAGATCTTCATTATCTTTGAGATACTGATGTGCTAGATTGGCAGGCAAGCCACATACTGCAGGAGTTGGATGTAAGGCTTTTATCAAATCAATCAACTGTGAAGCTTTTAGTTGTCCAGTAAATTCCTGCTTGAGGTGTAATAAGTTACCTGCCTGAACCGTTTCAACATCAGAACAATCAAATGTGAAGTCTAAACTCCTTAATTGTCGATCGATATATCGAGTGACTAATTGTTGCTCTTCTAATTCTTTGGATCCCCATTGAGCTGATAAATCAGCCCACCTGGTACCTGCAAGTGATACTGTTTTAAATTCTTGATCTGCTACAGACACTAACAATTCAGGGCTAGCTCCTATCCACAAACCTATTTGGGGATGATAAAAGCAATAGGTAAATGCCTTAGGGTAAGTCTTGTTGAGTTTACAGTAGATATCGAGAGGATTAGCCTTGATATGTGCTTTGATTTCACGAGCGAGCACCACCTTTTCCAAAGAACTTTTTTTGATATAGTTTACTGCTTTTTGAACACTTTGTATGTGTTTTTGTCGATCACCTTGATCAAAAATTGAGAATTCCATCAAAGCTTCACTGCAGTTAAGCTCATCTATAGTCAACACATGATCACTTTCGATCGTATAAGTAGCCTTTGAATCAAATCTACCGATGACAAAACCTTTTTTTTGAAGAAGAGCATCTTGAATCAAACGATCGTCATTTTGTAAAAATGCCGTCGTATGACTTTGATGAGGGAGTGAAAAGACCACAAAAGGTAACTTTGAGTCCCACTGCTTTTGAATCTTCGAACAAAAATATTCTTTCATTTACTTTTTAAGTGCTATTGTCGAAAGTTTACAAAGAGAAATCAATTGATCTTGTTCATCGCAAATTCTAATTTCCCATAATTGAGTCGTTCTGCCTTTGTGAATAAAACGAGCAGTAGCGTATACATAGCCTTCTTTAATGCTTTTGAGGTGATTTGCTGAAATCTCCATCCCTCTAATCATAAAGTGCTCAGCATCTAAGAAAATATAAGAGGCTGCTGATCCTACACTCTCTGCCAATGCGACACTAGCCCCTCCGTGAAGAATTCCATCAGGCTGATGAACCTTAGGACCTACAGGCATTCGTGCGGTTAAATAATCGTCTCCCACATCGATATATTCAATCGACAAGGTTTCCATCAGTGTGTTTTTACTGATTTGATTGCATTTAGATAGTACGGCTTCTTTATTCATAGGATAAATTTAGAAAAAAGGATTAGTTCTCCTCAAAGTATTCAATGATTCTTGTCGTATAGGTCATATTAGGCATCACAATTTGTTTGACCCAGTTTTGATATTGAGTCCCATCGGTCTGATAAACAAAGTTTTGCGTAAATGTAGTCGTTCCCTCTTTGGTGATCTTTTTGATCATTTGATCCTTTTCATTAAATTCAAATTCTTCTTCCTTTTCGACATACCACTGATTTGAATCCAGTAAATAAAGTTCATTTTTGAGATAAACGACATTAGCCCGATGATCGTATTTTAAAGTTTCAGCTCGATCTTCAATACCGTCTAAAAAATATACATTTCGAACATTTATCAGTGAATCGAGCTCCATCGATAAAGCCGGAATACTATCGATTTGTCGTTTGACAACACTATCGATAAGTACAGTTGTTTTGTAATGACCTAAACTGTCTTTTAAACGACTAAATTGTGTTGTTAACTGTCCGTTTTTTGTGAGTTTTTTAATCTCGATTAATTGATGAAGTGAATCGTAACTAAAATTTAATTCCTCCAGAGTTCTTCCCTTATAATCAACAATCACTTCTCTTTTTAAAATTGCTGTAGAGTCGTTTTGATATATGTTAATCACAGAGGCCTCTTGGTCGAGTTGACCCGCTTCGTAGAGTTCGATTCTTCTTTCGACAAGCAGGCGATCCTTGTAGGTATAGCTAATTTGTTGGTAATTGTTTTCATCGTAAAAGGAAATCAATTGTTCGAGCTTTCCATCTCTAGTGAAACTGTAAAGTTCCTTACCGTAACTAGTGAGAACAGTACATTTTTTTACAGGTCCATTAAGTCCGTAATCCCATCGTCCTTTGAGCTGCTGTCCATAGCCATTAGCAGCTAAAAACAACCCAAATAAGTATACTATAATAAAGCTTTTGATTCCTTGTTTCACCTTGTAAAAATATCAAAAAAAAGGGCGGAAATCCGCCCTTTTCAACTATTTGTTTTATGAAATTACTTCACTTCTTCGAAGTCAACATCTTCTACATTATCTCCTTGGTTTTCGCTTGAAGCAGCTTCACCTTGAGCACCATCAGCTCCAGGAGCTTGTCCTGCTTCCGCCTGAGCTTTGTACATTTCTTCAGAAGCAACTTTCCAAGCTTCGTTAAGAGCGTCTAATGCAGGAGTAATAACCGCTACATCTCTTGACTCTAAGGCTTTTTTAAGCTCTTCCAACGATTTTTCAATTGGAGCTTTCTTATCATCAGAGAGTTTATCTCCAAACTCTTTTAATTGTTTTTCAGTTTGGAATACCATGGCATCAGCTTCGTTGATCTTATCAGCAGTTTCTTTTGCTTTCTTATCCGCCTCTGCATTCGCCTCTGCGTCTGCTTTCATCTTTTGAATTTCTTCTTCAGTCAATCCAGAAGAAGCTTCAATTCTAATGTCTTGCGTCTTGTTAGTCGCCTTATCGGTAGCAGATACTTTGATAATACCGTTAGCATCGATATCGAAGGTTACTTCAATTTGAGGAACCCCTCTTTGTGCTGGTGGAATACCATCTAAGTGGAAACGACCGATTGTTTTATTGTCTTGAGCCATTGGACGCTCACCTTGTAATACGTGAATCTCAACTGAAGGTTGATTATCTGCAGCTGTAGAGAACACCTGAGATTTCTTCGTAGGAATGGTTGTATTTGATTCGATGAGTTTTGTCATCACACCTCCCATAGTTTCAATACCTAATGAAAGTGGCGTTACATCTAACAACAATACATCCTTAACATCTCCAGTTAAAACTCCACCTTGGATAGCAGCTCCTACAGCAACAACTTCATCTGGGTTTACTCCTTTTGATGGTTTCTTTCCAAAGAATTTCTCAACCGCTTCTTGAACAGCAGGAATACGAGTAGAACCACCAACTAAGATAATTTCATCGATATCACTCTTAGAAAGCCCTGCAGATTTTAATGCAGATTCACATGGTTTAATGGTACGCGCTACTAAATCGTCAATTAATTGATCGAATTTAGCTTTAGTCAATGTTTTCACTAAGTGCTTAGGTCCTGAAGCAGTAGCTGTAACATAAGGAAGGTTGATCTCTGTTTGAGCAGAAGATGAAAGTTCAATCTTCGCTTTCTCAGCAGCCTCTCTTAAACGTTGAAGAGCCATGGCGTCTTTTCTGAGATCCATATTTTCTTCTGCCATGAATTCATCTGCTAACCAATCGATAATTTTTTGATCAACATCATCCCCCCCTAAGTGGGTATCTCCATCAGTTGATAATACTTCAAATACACCATCACCTAATTCAAGGATGGAAACGTCATGAGTTCCACCTCCAAAGTCGAATACAACAATCTTTTGATCTTTATCTTTTTTATCTAAACCATATGCTAGTGAAGCAGCAGTTGGCTCATTTATAATACGCTCTACTTTTAAACCAGCAATTTCACCAGCTTCTTTAGTAGCTTGACGCTGTGCGTCGTTAAAGTATGCAGGTACTGTAATAACAGCTCCTGTTACATCTTGTCCCAAATAATCCTCAGCTGTTTTCTTCATCTTTTGAAGTACCATCGCTGACAATTCTTGAGGAGTGTACAAACGTCCGTCAATATCTACTCTAGGAGTATCATTATCACCTTTAACTACTTTATAAGGTACGCGTCCTGCTTCTTTAGAAGATTCAGAAAATTTGTTCCCCATAAATCGTTTGATCGAATAAATGGTCTTTTCAGGATTTGTTACTGCCTGTCTTTTTGCAGCATCTCCAACCTTGATTTCACCACCTTCAACAAAGGCTATAACGGAAGGCGTTGTTCTTTTTCCTTCTGCATTAGGAATTACAACGGGTTCATTACCCTCCATTACGGAAACACAAGAGTTCGTTGTTCCTAAATCGATACCTATAATTTTACTCATGATTTATGTATTTAATTTTATTTCAATTTTATTTTAAACTCACAGCACATAAGACAACTATTGTGCCATTGATAAAAATATGACAGTCTGACAGTTTTAATTGGAACTATAATTTTATTGTGTCATGGTTAAGAGTTCGAAATAAAGTCTATTTTTATAATACCTTTAAACCTAAAACCATGGAATGCATCAGTGTTTTTGATATGCTCAAAGTGAGTATTGGTCCCTCGAGTTCTCATACCCTAGGGCCTTGGATAGCTTGTGAGCAATACCTTGTAGAACTTTGTTCGAAACATTCCCTAAATCAAATCAAATCCATAAGAGTTCATCTTTACGGTTCGCTTTCGTTAACTGGTAAAGGTCATGCTACCGATAAAGCAATTATGCTAGGGCTCAGTGGAAAAGACCCTGAAACAATCAGTTCACAAGACATCCAACAAACTCTTGATTACATATCAAAAAATAAGAGAATTATCCTTAGTGGAATCCGTGAAATTGATTTTGATCCTGAAGTTCAAATCGATTTTAGAAATAAATTCCTCAACTACCACCCCAATGGAATTCGATTCATCTCCCTACTCGACAGCGGTGAAGAATTTGTAAAAACCTACTATTCTATAGGTGGTGGATTTATCATCGAAAAGGGGGAAAAGAAAACTGTTGAAGTAGAGCAATTTAAAAGTGTCTTCCCCTTCCCTATTCATACAGGTGGAGACTTGCTCAAACACTGTAAAAACAATCAAATGAGTGTGGATGAAGTCGTGTGGAATAACGAGCTCGCGCTTCGTTCTGCAGATGAAATCGATGCTAAGCTTCAACAGGTTTGGGATACCATGCTCGGAGCTATGTACGAAGGATGTCACAGTGAAGGGATTCTTCCTGGAGGATTGAATGTCAAAAGAAGGGCCTTTGATTTACACTCCAAACTCATTGGAGAACATCCCTACTCTAATCCCCAGCAATGGATTGAATCCATTCGTAAAACAGAAGTGAAGTTTAAAGAAATTCTCAAGTGGGTTAGCTGTTTTGCTCTCAGTGTCAATGAAGTAAACGCTGCGATGGGTAGAGTTGTCACTGCTCCTACCAATGGATCTGCTGGAGTCATACCTGCAGTTCTCATGTACTACATTGTTATTGAAAATCACAAAGCGAGTTTTAATAAAATCAAAAAATTCTTATTAGTGGCCGGTGAAATCGGTAGTATCTTCAAAAAAGGAGCTACGATTTCAGCTGCACTTGGAGGCTGCCAAGCTGAAATAGGTGTTTCTTCTGCAATGGCTGCCGCTGGATTAACCGCGGTTGTGGGAGGTACTCCAAAACAAATTTTAACTTCTGCAGAAATTGCCATGGAACATCATTTAGGACTAACCTGTGATCCTGTAGGTGGACTGGTTCAAATTCCTTGTATTGAACGCAACTCTATGGGTGCTATTAAAGCGATAAGTGCCTCCACCCTAGCCTTGGAAACCGATGTCGATTCTATAAAAGTCACGTTGGACAAGGTCGTTTCAACCATGTGGGCTACTTCCAAAGACATGAACACCAATTACAAAGAAACATCTACTGGAGGTCTTGCCGTTAGTGTTGGTTTTTCAGATTGTTAACACCATTGATTATGAACTATACTTTTATTCTAATAGGACTTTTATTGATAACATTTTCGAATGCACAACAAACAGAACATTCAGTGATCGATCAAAAAATAAAAGCCTTTTTTGATGATTTTCATCAAAAAGACAGTACCAAGCTTAAAACTTATTTCGAAGGGACTGCAACACTACAATCAGTAATTAAAACCAAGGAAGGCACCACCAAAGTGGTTGATGAAAGTATTTCAAAATTTATCAGCTCCATTGGTTCAATACCTGATAGTATTCATTTTGAAGAACGAATCTTTAAGGCAACCATAACGATTGACAAAGGACTCGCCCATGCCTTTGTTCCTTATCAGTTTTATGTCAATGAGAAATTGAGTCATTGTGGTGTAAATTCCTTTATATTTGCTCTAGTTGAAGATCGGTGGTTAATTAGCAATATCATCGATACTCGAACCAGAGATGAATGTGACAACTCATCCAATTGAGCTTTTACAGGCTTTTTGTACTTTTACAACTCAAAACTCAGCTATGTCGACAGCAAAAAAAGAATTTAAACGCGTTACTGTAAAGTCCCTAGTGGATATGAAACAGCAGGGGGAAAAAATCTCCATGCTAACAGCCTACGATTATTCGATGGCAAAAATTGTAGATAACGCTAAAGTAGATGTGATTTTAGTGGGCGATTCTGCCTCCAATACAATGGCAGGTCACGAAACCACTTTACCTATAACGCTTGATCAAATGATCTATCACGCTCAATCTGTGATAAGAGCCATTGAGAGAGCATTAGTAGTTGTTGACATTCCTTTTGGGAGTTATCAATCCGATCCTAAAGAAGCGTTGAAATCTGCAATTCGAATCATGAAAGAATCAGGTGCTCATGCCGTAAAACTAGAAGGTGGAAAAGACATTAAAGATTCTGTAAAAAGAATTATTAGAGCTGGGATTCCTGTTATGGGTCATTTGGGACTCACCCCACAATCTATCTATAAGTTTGGGACCTATTCGGTTCGCGCAAAGGAGGAGGCGGAAGCTGATCAATTAAAAAAAGATGCCAAACTACTCGAAGAATTGGGTTGTTTTGCTATCGTATTAGAGAAGATTCCTGCAAGTTTAGCTACAGAAATAGCCAAGAGTGTGAGTATTCCAATTATCGGTATTGGAGCTGGAAATGGAGTTGATGGACAAGTTTTAGTCATTCACGATCTTTTGGGAATGACTCATGAATTCAATCCTAGATTCCTCAGAAGGTATATGAATCTCTACGAAGAAATGTCAACTGCCATCAAGCAGTATGTCACTGACGTCAAGTCTAAAGATTTCCCTAATCAAGACGAACAATACTAATAGAACTCTTGCTTCAAACTACCAAGACAACCGTTGATTCGATTCAAATACTCTACGAGGACAACCACCTTTTTATAGTAAATAAAAGAGCAGGTGATCTTGTACAAGGAGATCAAACTGGGGATGCTCCACTGAGTGAACTCATCAAAGACTTTATAAAAAAGAGAGATCATAAACCAGGAGCTGTCTACCTAGGAGTTCCACATCGATTGGATCGACCGACTACCGGCATTGTCGTATTTGCTAAGACTTCAAAAGCCTTGACACGATTAAACAAAATGTTTGCTGAAAAGGAATCTCAAAAAACCTATTGGGCCATCGTCAAAAACAAACCTCAAAAAAAAAGTGCTAGTCTGATTCACTTTTTAGTTAGGAATCCAAAACAAAACAAATCCTATGCACATGACAAGGAGGTAAAAGATTCTAAAAAAGCTTCACTTGATTATCAATTGATAAAGTCATTTGATCGATTTTACCTCTTAGAAATTGACTTACACACAGGTAGACATCATCAAATACGAGCTCAACTCTCAAAAATTGGATGTCCTATTAAAGGTGATTTAAAATACGGTTTTCCTAGATCAAACCAAGATAACAGTATTCATCTTCACGCTCGGAAACTAGTCTTTATGCATCCAGTAAAAAAAGAACAACTGACGATCGTTGCTCCTGCACCAACACATGATCCTCTTTGGAGGTTATGTGATTAATTATCTGTTGATTACTTTCGATTTTTCTTTGATGACTCTAGCGATTGGTTTGTTGTCTAGGTGACTTTCAAGCCAGGATAAAATATCGAGATACAAAAAGGCTCTCTTTTCGTAGGGGTGATCTTCGTATTTCTTTAAATCCTCGTACAATTCCTTAAATGCCGACTTTAAATCCGATGGATAGATGTCCCCCAGTTTTCTCAAAAATTTAATAATCTCTTTTTGTACTGCTTGTAAATCATTCATTTTCAACAAAAACTTATAGGTGCTTTTGAGTTGCACCTCTAAATGATAATCCATACCTGCCTCATAATGAGCTACTAAACTCAATAATCGAGAGAAACACATCAAATCTTCTCGCATTTTTAAGGTCTTGTTATTGATGATAAATTTGAGATAGTGAATACTGCTTTTGTAATCCCCTACTCCAAAATACAAACTGGCTATTTTGTAATAGAGCACCATGATGTGGTGCTGATCAATTCGATCTTTGTGCTCTGAGATACCCTTGTTGATCTTATCAACTAAATAAAGCGCTTCCTCAAAAGATCCATCGATAAAATACTGATTGAGTTTATGGGCATTTAAATACAAAAAACTCAAGGACAACAAATTGTCATTTTGAGGTATGGATCCTTTGTCAATTTCGAGTTCCAATTTTGATAACACCTCTTTAAACTGACTGCTGTATTTAAGAAAGAACAATGATTCTAATAAATAGTTATTCCCCTTCAAATAAAAGACTGGATTGAGGCGAATCATCTCCGGATTGTCGTAAAATAAGTTGACGAGCTTAGCAGCGTATTTATAAGATGACAAAAAATCTTGAGTCAAGAAAGAATACCAAAGAAATGCCTTGTAATACCATAACTTTTCTCTGAATCCAAGCTGATCTAATTGCACTTTTGGCAAGTGCTTCTTAAAGTATACCTCTACTTTTTTTAGTTCTTCATCGGAACGGACATATCCAAATTTGAGCATCATCCCATAGAGTTGCAGTGATAAATTTGAAAGTTTACTGGCCAATAAATTGTCTTTAGACAAAAGCTCTGATTCATTTGAAAGCTCATCAGCTCGTTCGGGTATAGATCTGGTAATATATTGTGTTTCAATGACTTTCTCTAATTCTACAATTTCAAATGCAATACTTTTTTCTTGATGAGAATTTGCCAAACTCTTTGCCTTTTCTAAAATTTTAAGACTCTGTTTATAAAGCCCTTTGTGATAGAGTATGGTAGCAAAATCCAACTGTTCTCTGAGCTGTATTCTCACATTTTGATTCACAGGATTTAATCGAAGACTGATTAAAATTTGTTTGTAGAGATGCGCTTTTAGGTTAGATAACTGAGCTTTTTTTACAATCCCGCTCTTTAAAATCACCTCCTCATCATACTGAGACATCTTGTCTAAAAGGTTAAAAAGAGCAATAAACTTTGAGTCCGTATTAACCCCTAAACGTCCAGCATAGAGCTTGAATTGTCTCTTTTCTGATTTGGACAGTGATTTAACTAAAACAAACAAAGAATCTTTATGTGTATTTGTCATCGTAAAAAATAGTTCCTAACTTGCTAAATATTAAAGCTGTAATGCATTTGAAACTAGAATAAGCATTGTAATAATTTGCGACCCATGGGTGATTATTCAACTGCTTGTACTATTTTCGTTTATTATTCAAAACTAATGAAATATAATGAGTAAAGAGCAGGTATATATTTTTGACACCACTTTAAGAGATGGAGAACAGGTTCCAGGTTGTAAATTAGACACCAAACAAAAGCTTGAAATTGCTGCCCGTCTTGACGAGTTGGGAGTAGACATCATTGAAGCTGGATTTCCAGTTTCTAGTCCTGGTGATTTTCACTCTGTAGAATTAATTTCAAAATTAGTCAAAAACGCATCTGTTTGTGGATTGACTAGAGCCGTTAAAAAGGATATTGAAGTTGCTGCAGAAGCTTTAAAACACGCCAAAAGACCTCGTATACATACAGGAATTGGAACTTCTGATTCTCATATCAAACACAAATTTAACTCCACAAGAGAAGAAATCATCGAAAGAGCGGTTGCAGCAGTAAAGTATGCAAAAAGCTTTGTCGAAGATATTGAATTCTACGCTGAAGATGCCGGTAGAACCGACAACGAATTCCTAGCTAGAGTTTGTGAAGAAGTAATTAAGGCTGGAGCTACGGTATTAAATATTCCAGACACTACTGGTTATTGCTTACCTCATGAATACGGAGCTAAAATCAAATATTTAAAAGAAAATGTTACTGGTATTGACAAAGCAGTATTGTCTTGTCACTGTCACAACGACTTGGGACTTGCTACTGCAAATTCAATAGAAGGGGTCATCAATGGAGCACGTCAAATCGAATGTACCATCAACGGTATTGGAGAACGCGCTGGAAATACTTCTTTAGAGGAAGTGGTAATGATTATGAGACAACATCCCTATCTCAATTTAGACACCAACATCAATTCAAAATTATTGTACAGCACCTCACAAATGGTATCTCACAATATGGGAATGATTGTACAACCTAACAAAGCAATTGTTGGAGCTAATGCATTTGCTCACTCTTCAGGAATTCACCAAGACGGTGTGATAAAAAACCGTGAAACTTATGAGATTATCGATCCTCATGATGTGGGAGTTACTGAATCTTCAATTGTTCTTACGGCTCGTTCAGGACGTGCTGCTTTAGCCTACAGAGCGAAGATAGTTGGTTATGAACTTACTAAATTACAATTAGATGATGTTTATAAAGTCTTTTTAGAATACGCAGATCGCAAGAAAGAAGTACTCGACGAAGATATTCACGATATCATCAAAGACAGTAAGATCAACATTTAGTATGGATATCAATATCACCACCCTTTCTACTCCCGGAACGGGATCCGAAGTCTTACAACAGGCTTTAAAATGTTTAGATGCGATCAGTGAAAACTTCGATCACAATTTCACCTATACGCATCTCAGCAAACCATTAGAGGGTGGTAAGATAATTCTCAGCAATGAGGATATTCAACTGTTAAAAAGTTCTAATGCGGTTTTATCCAGTGTTAAAATCACAAGAAGATTTGAGCTTGAAAATCCTGAATTAAAGCATTTAACGCTGACTGATGCACTCGATTTATACGTGAGTATCAAAGCGACATTACCCTTAAAAAACTTAGGAGCACAGGGAGTTTTCAAAGAAGACTTAGCAGCCCTATATGAGTTTATTCTCTTTAAGGCCAACCCTACTCAAAAAGAACACTCAGCTTTAAAACTAGGTTTAGGACGTTATAAGTACTCTGAGAATCATATTGAAAAAATGATTCACTTAGCTTTTAGAACAGCTAAAAACAGAAAGAAAAAACTGACTCTTATCAATCCTGATCACTTAGAAGATTCAAATTCTTATTGGCAGAACACTGTAAAGAGAATCGGACAGAGTTATCCATCGGTGAGTATTGAAATTATAAGTATTGCTAAGGCTGTCGAACAAATGTTGGTGAAGTCCAAAGAGTTTGACATTCTATTGAGCGATCACTTTTTGGGTGATATTCTCGCAGCTCAATCCAAAGTACTCACAGGTACTGCTGCCCTATTACCAGAGGCGCACGACGGTATTCACTGTAATTTATTTGAGCCTTTAATCAGTATTCCTAAGGCCCTTGAATCAGACCGAACAAATCCTTTAGCTGCTATTTATGCTGCTACCTTGTTATTGTCGAGATTTGGTCTAAACGAAGAGGCTTTATCGATTATGAGAGCCATCCAATCGGCCATCAACAATAATATGGTAGATTCTTCTTATCAGCTTACTGAAAATCACTCCTGCTCTACTATTGGAGATTATTTATCAGAAGCGATCAAAGATTCAGATGATGTCTACAATTTCAATATTGAAAATATTGGATTGGGAAGATCGACTATTATTTAGTCGTTGAGTAGACTTTTGATCTCCAGGTCAAATTCCTTTTTAAAGTCTTCGTAGGCCTTTCCTGTTGCTGGTCCATTAAATCCAGTGTGAATAGAATGAACTTTTCCAGATTTATCAATAATAATCATTGTTGGATAAGATCTTATTCCATCTAGCATCGGTAATTTTTCTTGAGCTAGTTGTGTGTCAGTACTTCCGTATTGAGCAAGTAAAACAGGATATGGAATCTCCAATTTATCAATCATTCTCTGAATTCTCATCATCGCTCGTTCTTCACTACGAGCACTTTCAAAACTAAGTCCAATAAAAGCTAAATCCTCAGTTGGATTCTCCTTGATATAGGATAGAAAGAACTTGGTTTCATCCAAGCAATTAGGACACCAGGTTCCCAATATTTGAACCACAACTACCTTGTCTTTAAATTGATCGTCACTTAAACTAACCATATTCCCATCAGGGCTTTTAAAGCTAAAGTCGATTCGATCGTAGCCTTTATTTAATTTGGTGAGCTCTTTGGCTTCTGCTAATTGAAAGGAATCGTCTCGAACCATCCAAAATTCGGTTACCGAATGACTTTCATAGTAGAGTTTCCCATAAATGGTATCTCCTTTTTTTTCAGCTCTAACTAAATATGGGTGTGCACCATCGAATGTCGAAAGCACAATTGAATCACCACTTACTATTCCAGATAAAAAGCGATTATCCCCGGAGTTTTTTCTAAAGGTACCTGAAACCTCATTTCCATTTTGAGAAAAGATTCCTAGTCCAGGATAAGGTTTTTCAGGTCTAAAAACAGTTTTGTAGTTACCACTGAGATCAAAATTTGCTTTTTTAGTCGATTCAAATTTAGGTGCCTTATTTAAATAGGCACTGAAAGGCGTTTCTCTTCCCGATTCTTCTTTGAGGTATCTTCCATCGAGACGACCTTCTCCAATTTGAGCTATAATTACAGCATCAAAAGGTGGCATATCGATTCGAATTGAATCTCCAAGAATCTGAATTTCGTCATATATCAGTGTTTCTTTATCATTTTCCACCTTCATAATTAGCTGATCAGAGCTCTTTAACAACACAAATTTAAAAGGCAAGACGGAATTGTCAACTGTTATCATTTCCGCTCTATAAGTCCCCAATGTGGGTTCTATAGCTGAATTAGTACAGGAATAAAAAAGAATGATGCTAATAACTAAACTAAAATAGGCTCTCATAGGTATATTTTTATACCCAAAGATAAGAATCTATCACATATCTATTTTTTAATTTCTGTAGAGACTGGTCATTGCTTATATTTGTGCTTTGTAAATTTCGGATATCCGATCGTAGAATTACTCAAATGAAAATATCGTACAACTGGTTAAAACAATTTATTGAAATTGACTGGAATGCTGATAAAACAGCTGCTCTATTAACTGATCTTGGCTTAGAAGTTGAAGGTGTTAGTGATTTTGAATCTGTAAAAGGTGGCCTACAAGGTGTTGTTGTTGGAGAAGTACTGACATGTGAAAAACACCCCAATGCGGACCGTTTGAGCCTAACCACTGTTTCTATAGGTGGAGATGAGCCTCTTCAAATTGTCTGTGGAGCACCCAATGTAGCAAAGGGACAAAAGGTTGCTGTCGCAACAGTCGGCACCACGCTTTACACTCCAGAAGGAGAGTCATGGGTGATCAAAAAAGGTAAGATTAGAGGTGAAGTGAGTCAAGGTATGATTTGTGCCGAAGACGAAATAGGATTAGGAGATTCACACGATGGAATCATGATTCTTGATCCTGATCTAGAACCTGGAACCCCCTGTAGTCAAGTTTTCAAGGTAGAAAGCGATCAAATTTTTGATATAGGACTAACTCCAAACCGTTCGGATGCAATGAGTCACTTTGGTGTTGCGAGAGATTTGAGAGCTGGTCTTATACAACAAGGAGTAACTAAAGGGATAATTACTCCATCAGTGATGAATTTTGCTGTTGAAAAAAGAAATCTACAAATTCCGATTGATGTTCGCAATCCTGAATTAGCTCCAAGATATTGTGGAGTTACTATTACAGACTTAACCATTAAACCAAGTCCAAATTGGTTACAAAATCGATTAAAAGCCATAGGAATCAATCCAAAAAACAATGTGGTTGATATCACTAATTACGTTCTTCACGATTTAGGGCAACCCCTCCACGCCTTTGACGCCGATAAGATTAATGGCAATAAGATTATTGTTAAAACACTGGAAGCTGGAACAAAGTTCACAACTCTTGACGATGTTGAGCGCAGCCTAGATGCTGAAGATTTAATGATTTGTGACGCCGAAAAACCACTGTGTATTGCCGGTGTATTTGGGGGAAAGAACTCAGGTGTCACAGAAGAAACTAAAGCTATTTTCTTAGAAGCTGCATACTTTAATCCTGTTAGTGTTCGCAAATCTGCAAAAAGACATGGACTCAGTACCGATGCCTCATTTAGATTTGAAAGAGGAATTGATATTGATTTAGTTGACTACGCTCTTAGGAGAGCTGCCATCTTAATCAAAGAATTAGCAGGTGGAACCATCAGCTCAGACATAGAAGATCTCTATCCCAAAAAGAAGGAAGACCATCAGGTATTTTTGACTTTTGATCGAATCAATTCCCTAATTGGTCAGGAAATTCCGAGGGAAGTGATCAAATCCATTCTATCTTCATTAGAAATCAAAGTCAACAATGTAACTGAAACTGGAATGGGACTTACGATTCCTTTTTACAGAACTGATGTTCAAAGAGAAGTCGATGTAATCGAAGAAATTCTAAGAGTTTACGGTTATAACAATATTGAATTTAGCACTAAAGTCAATGCTTCTACAGCAAAAATGTCTGCATTTGACGACCACAAAGTACAAAACAGTATCGGTAATTTATTGGCATCTCAGGGTTTCTATGAAATCATGACCAATAGTTTATCTTCTGAAAAATACCTTGAACTTTTACCAGTCAATGGTGAAGCAGTAAGCATGCTTAATCCTCTTTCTACAGATCTATCAACATTGAGAACTTCCATGTTGTTTACTGGATTGGAAACACTTTCATACAATATCAACCGAAGAAAATCAAATCTCAAACTTTTTGAGTTTGGTAAGACCTACTCTAGAAATGAAGACCTATTTGAAGAACAAAAACACCTCGCAGTGTACATCACTGGAAACAGAGAAATTGATTCTTGGAATAGTCTTGAGAGAGCATCTGATTTCTTTTACCTAAAATCTGTTGTAGAAAACACCTTAACACGATTAGGGGTACAATTCAACAAAACCTCTCAAGCATCAAAAGATCTTTTTTCTGAAGGCCTCACCTATGCCTACAAAAAACGTGAACTCGTAAGCTTTGGAATCGTTAAAAAAACCCTGATTAGCAAATTTGACATCAAACAAGAAGTGCTATTTGCTGACTTTAATTGGGATCATATCTTAACACTTATTCCAAAAGGAGAAATTCAATTCAAAGAAATTCCTAAATACCCTGAAGTCAACAGAGATTTTGCACTCTTAATTCCAGAAGAACATCAATTCGAAAGTCTAAGAACTGCAGCTTTTAACTCAGAACGCAAGTTCTTAAAAGAGGTGAGTCTGTTTGATGTTTATACAGGCGACAATCTTCCTAAAGGCAAGAAATCCTATGGATTGAGTTTTACACTCTTGGATCAGGAAAGTACACTTACAGACAAGCAGATCGATAAGATCATGTCGAAATTACAGGAGTGTTTTGAAAAAGATTTTGATGCGCAGCTAAGATAATTAGCTGTACATCTTATCTCTTTGTTCCTTAATCGCTTTATCGTTCATATACTCGTCAAAGCTCAGGTATCTGTCGATGATTCCATTTGGAGTTATTTCGACAACTCTATTGGCTACTGTTTGAGCAAACTCGTGATCATGAGTCGTTAAAAGAACGGTTCCTTTAAAGTTTTTAAGTGAGTTGTTAAAAGCTGTAATACTCTCTAAATCCAAGTGGTTCGTCGGTTCATCCAACATTAGAACGTTAGCTCTTAGCATCATCATTCTACTGAGCATACAACGCACTTTTTCTCCTCCAGAAAGAACAGTTGATTTTTTAAGAGCCTCTTCTCCACTAAATAGCATTTTTCCGAGGAATCCGCGTACGTAAACCTCTTCTCTTTCTTCTTCGGTCTTAGCCCATTGACGCAACCAATCAACTAAACTGATATTTTCATTAAAGAAATCACTGTTGTCAGCTGGTAAATAAGATTGTAGTGTGGTCACTCCCCATTGAAATACGCCACTATCAGCTTTCTTATTTCCATTGACTATTTGATAAAAAGCAGTAGTCGCTCTGGCATCTCTTGATATCAAGGCTACTTTATCTCCTTTTGCTAGGTTTAGATTGACGTCTTTAAATAGCAAATCACCGTCTTCAGATGTCGCAGATAAATTTTCAATATTTAAAATTTGATCTCCTGCTTCGCGTTCGCGTTCAAAAATAATAGCAGGATAACGTCTACTTGAAGGCTTGATTTCAGCTACGTTGAGCTTATCGAGCATTTTCTTTCTAGAAGTCGCCTGTTTACTCTTAGCAACATTGGCACTAAACCTAGAGATAAACTCCTGAAGTTCTTTAGCTTTTTCTTCAGCCTTTTTGTTTTGTTGAGCTCGTTGTCTGGCCGCTAACTGACTACTCTCATACCAAAAGGTGTAGTTACCAGAATACAGATTGATTTTTCCAAAGTCAATATCGGCGATATGGGTACAAACAGCGTCTAAGAAGTGACGGTCGTGAGATACCACAATCACTGTATTTTCGTAATCAGCTAAAAAGTTTTCCAACCAATTGATCGTTTCGTAATCCAAGTCGTTGGTAGGCTCATCCATGATTAGAACATCAGGATTTCCAAAAAGCGCTTGTGCTAAAAGTATTCTCACTTTTAATTTTGGATCCATATCACTCATCAAGCTGTAGTGACTGTCTTCTTTGATTCCAAGGTTTGACAAAAGTGCTGCAGCTTCTGAATCGGCATTCCAACCGTTCATTTCTTCGAATTGCACCTGAAGTTCTCCAATCTTTTCAGCGTTTTCATCGGTATAGTCTGCATAAAGCGCATCGATTTCATTCTTAATCTTATAGAGTACTTTATTTCCTTTAAGCACAGTATCGAGTACCGTATCAGCATCGTAGGCATTGTGATTTTGTTCCAAGATCGACATACGCTTTCCAGGTTCTAAGTGAACATGACCAGAAGTACTGTCTTGTTGTCCAGAAACCACCTTTAGAAAGGTTGATTTACCGGCACCGTTTGCACCGATAATTCCATAACAATTACCCTGAGTAAAAGTTACATTTACCTCGTCGAATAAAACGCGTTTTCCAAATTGAATGGATAAATTAGAAACTGATAACATATCGAAAAAATTTGTGCAAAAATACACATAATCTAGGGCCCTGCAATAGCATTGTAGAGAAATTAATTTAGGAGTCTTTTAACTACCTATTAACACAGAGCTAATCGCAACTGTAGTAAATTTGATTACAATTAAACGTACTAGTGAAACAACTCGGAATTCTTTTTGGATTTTTACTCTCCATCAGCTGTGGTAGTATTGACCGCTCAGCTTCCAAGGTTTATATTGGAGGTGAAATTGTCAACCCTACTTCAGACTATCTCGTTTTATTCAAAGATGACAAGGTTATCGATTCCGCTCAATTAGATCACAACAATCGCTTTAAAATTAAATTTAACGATTTAGAAGAAGGATTATATCACTTTTATCACGAGCCAGAATTCAATTATATCTATCTACAAAAGGGGGACAGTTTAAATTTGAGACTAAACACCCTTGCATTTGACGAATCCCTAATGTTTTCAGGAAAAGGCGCAGAGGTGAATAACTTTTTAGTAGAACTCCTCCTTCAAAAAGAAGAGGAAGAACTTCAAATGAATTCACTCTATGACCTCAATCCAGTGGCCTTTGATCTTGAAATTAAATCTCTAAGAGATAAAAAACTTCAAATGCTCAGCGATTTAGAAGATGAGATCAAATTGAGCCCAAAAGCATTGGATATTGTCAAAGCATCCATCGATTACAACGTTTATGTCTTTAAAGAAAAATACCCCTTCTTTCACAAAATCAACAGAAGAACTCACAATCACATCAAGCTTCCTAAAGACTTTTACAGCTATCGAAAAGAGCTAAAACTCAATCACAAGGATTTGTACTTTTATAGTCCCTACTATAGTTATATGAAGTATCAATTGGGTAATTTAGCCTTTTTAAACTGTAATGAAAACTGTCCACAGCCGATTGTTCAAAATCAAATCGTTCACTTCAATAAACACAAATTAATCGTTGTTGACTCTCTAGATATTGACAAGCGACTCAAAGACAACCTCTATAGAAATATAGCCATTCAATACTATATTAAGTCTCGCGATTCGAGAGAAAATATCGAAGATTTTCACGAAGCCTTTTCAAAATACTCAGCACACAATATTCACTTCAATGAAATTGAAGATGTCTATCAAAATATTCTAAATCTTCAACCTAAGAGAGAAGTTCCTTCAATAGAAATCGTTTCTTACCAAGGTATTCGAACCGATTTAAATCAAATTTCTCAAAATAGAAAAGTAGTTCTTTACTTCTGGTCACCTAGCTATGAGTCGACTTTTTACAAGATTCAGGAACGTGTTAAACAATTAGAAAAAAACTATCCAGAATACACATTTATTGGAATCAGTCCTAATGACAATGATTACAGATGGCGTTCTTTAGTCAGAGACTCTAGACTCAACTCTGAATACCAATTCTATGCTCCACAGTACGATATACAAAACCGTCTTGTAATAGACAATCCATTTAAGAGTATCATTCTACAAGACGGTTTTATCGAAGACGCTTTCGCTAATCTTCTAACTTCTTTTTAGGAATAACTTGTTTTAGTTTCCTTTTTGATAGTCTGCCAAAAATTGAGCGAGACCACTATCGGTAAGCGGGTGTTTCAACAATCCAACGATTGAAGAAAGAGGTCCTGTCATGACATCAGCACCAATCTTAGCACAGTCGATAACATGCATAGTGTGACGTACTGAAGCTGCCAAGATCTCTGTATCAAACCCATAGTTGTCATAGATGTGACGAATTTCTGAAATAAGGTGAAGACCATCTGTTGAGATATCGTCTAAACGACCGATAAAAGGTGACACATAGGTTGCTCCAGCTTTAGCGGCGAGTAATGCTTGCCCTGCAGAGAAAACTAAAGTTACATTGGTCTTGATTCCTTTAGAGGAAAAGTACTTACAAGCCTTAACACCATCTTTAATCATCGGTAATTTAATAACGATTTGATCGTGAAGAGCAGCTAAAGCCTCTCCTTCTCTTACCATTCCTTCAAAATCAGTAGAAATCACTTCAGCGGACACATCCCCATCGACGATATTACAGATATCTACATAGTGTTGTAAAATATTCTCTTGTCCAGTGATTCCTTCTTTAGCCATCAATGATGGATTTGTAGTTACTCCGTCTAAGATTCCAAGAGATTGGGCTTCTTTGATCTGATCTAAATTAGCAGTATCGATAAAAAATTTCATGAGGTGGTTTTTTTTAAAATATTGTTCAAAGATAGAACTTCTATTGTATTGTTAAGTATTGAGGATTTAAATTTTATAATGATTCATCAACATACGTTCGTAGGTTTTTGAAGGCAATAGTTTTTTTAGGATTAAAGAGAATTTTTGAAGTGGACTCCCCACTACATAATGAACCTTAGGATTCTTAGTGTTGATAATCTTTTCAACTTTATAGGCCACTGCGATAGGATCTTTTCCCCTTTTGACATGATCATCCATCTGTTTTAAAACATCCCCGTATTGAGGATGATAAGGGGATTTTTCATCGACCTTAGTATGAAATCTTCCAGCGGCAATATTGGTTTCAAAATCTCCTGGAGCTAAAGCACACATTTGAATTCCAAACGATTTTAGCTCCATTCGGTAAGCCTCTGTTATCATTTCAAAAGCTGATTTAGTAGCGGAATAAATACCTCTATAAGGCAATCCCATATATCCAGCTACTGAAGTTATATTGATGATCAATCCACTGTTATTGGATCTCATAGAGGGAACAACAGCATTGATAACTCTCATAGGTCCCTTAAAATTGGTATCCATTACGCGATCAATTTCATCGAATGGGGTCTCTTCAAGTGCACCAGTGATACCCATTCCAGCATTGTTAACCAGTACATCAATTCTTCCCTCCAATTCTCTGAGTTCACTAACACATAGTCGAATACTGTTCTGATCAGTAACATCTAGAGCTAATAATGGAAATTCTGTATGATTAGGGTAGTTTTTTGGATTCCTAGCAGTTCCGTAAACTTTAAATCCTTTTTTTGAGAGAAAAACTCCAATCGATTTACCTATTCCTGAAGAAGCTCCGGTAATCAGTACAACTTTGCTCATGTAGTTTAATTTTCTAGTAGCAAATTAAGTAAAACTGATTATACTACCATAAGAAGAAAGGAAAATAAAAAAGGGCAAGCGATCTACATCGCACCGCTACAACCCCATACCCTTGCTGCGTTCCCACCCTGGGGGATTCTGAGGGAGCTGGTCGTGTAGGACTTGCCCGCTGCAAATATACATCCTTTTATATTTTGCACAATCGAATTACATCCTTAATTTTAACTTTTTTAATAGTTAGTCCAATTCTATGAAGCTTTATCAATTTGGAATCGTATTCGCCCTTTTAATCAATCTATCCTGTAGTAGTTCTAATACCAACACTAAGGTCTTTGAACTTGTATTGCAACCCAATCAAAAGAGCTATCAAAAAAATGATCAATTGAAGGTTAAAATCAATAATCCTGAAGAGCATTCAATTGAGGCTATTCGTTTTGAGTTAAACAACTCACCTATTGAATTCAACAATGACAGCATCACTCTTAATACAGAGCAGTTAGGAACTCTAAAGCTCTCTTACGAGATCGATTACGAAGGAAAGACTTATAAAGATTCAAAAACCATCCAAGTCTTTAACGACAAAGCTCCAAAACTCTATACCTATGAACTGGTTGCTACTTACCCTCACGATCAAACAGCTTATACACAAGGCTTAGAATTTTACAAGGGTGTACTCTATGAAAGTACTGGTCTTAGAGGAGAATCTTCTCTTAGAAAAGTAGATTATACAACTGGTAAAGTTTTAAATAAGATCGATTTGGATCCAACTGTATTTGGGGAAGGAATCACTATTATCAACGATACCATTTATATGTTGACTTGGCAGTCTAAAATAGGTTACCTCTTCGATTTAGATTTTAATAAGATTGGAGAATTCACCTACGGACAGAGCAAAGAAGGCTGGGGGCTTACACATGATACATCCAACCAAATTTACAAGAGCGATGGGACTCAGAATATTTGGAAGTTGAATTCCAACAGCCTTATTGAAGAAGATAAAATACAGACTGTTACCGACAAGTCATTTTTCAATAAAACCAATGAATTGGAATACGTCGATGGTAAAATATACGCCAATGTATACCTCAAAGAAAGCATGATGATTATCGATGCTAATTCAGGAGCTATTGAAGGTGTCATCAATTTTGGCGGATTAAAAGACAAGGTTAGCAAACACCCTGCTTTAGATGTTCTCAATGGAGTTGCCTATCACCCCCAGCGCAAAACATTCTTTGTGACTGGTAAAAAATGGGATCAACTCTTTGAAGTTAAAATAGTAGAAAAAAAATAACCGCCTCGGTTTCCCAAAGCGGTTAATGTATTTTTAAGCTAACAAATTTCTTAAGCTACAAACAAAGGTCTGTTCGACATAAGCTCGTTTACCTGAGCTCTTACCTCTGAAATTACAGCCTCATCTTCTTTATTCATAAGAACCTTATCGATAAGGGATACAATTGTTTCCATATCAGCTTCTTTCAAGCCTCTAGTAGTAACTGCCGCTGTTCCAAAACGAATACCAGAAGTGATAAATGGTGATTTGTCATCAAATGGAACCATATTCTTATTAGAAGTAATATCCGCCTGAACCAATACCGCTTCAGCTTCTTTACCAGTGATGTCTTTGTTGCGAAGATCGATAAGCATCATATGATTGTCTGTACCACCTGAGATAATATCGTATCCTCTCTTTACAAATGCTTCGGCCATGGCTTGAGCATTGTTGCGAACTTGAATCATATAGTGTAAGTACTCATCTGTCAAAGCTTCTCCAAAGGCAATTGCTTTTGCAGCGATAATATGTTCTAAGGGACCACCTTGGTTCCCTGGGAATACTGCTAAGTTTAATAAAGCAGACATTTTTCTAGGAGTACCATCCTTAAGAGTAATTCCAAATGGGTTATCAAAATCTTTACCCATTAAGATCAATCCTCCTCTTGGACCTCTAAGAGTTTTGTGAGTAGTTGTAGTTACAAAGTGACAATGTGGAATTGGATCCATTAAAATACCCTTGGCAATTAGTCCTGCTGGGTGAGCGATATCTGCTAAAAGCAAAGCTCCCACTGAATCAGCAATTTCTCGAAAACGCTTGTAATCAATTTCTCTTGAATATGCTGAAGCACCTGCAATAATTAGTTTAGGTTGCTCTTTTTCAGCAATCTTTTGAATGTTGTCGTAGTTTAAACGACCTGTTTCTTTTTCAACGCCGTAAAATACTGGGTTGTATAGTTTTCCTGAAAAGTTAACTGGAGAACCATGAGTAAGGTGACCTCCATGAGAAAGATCAAACCCTAAAATCGTGTCACCAGGCTTTAAACAAGCGTGATATACCGCAGCATTGGCCTGAGATCCAGAATGAGGCTGAACGTTTGCGTATTCAGCTCCAAATAACTCACAAGCTCTATCAATAGCGAGCTGCTCCACTTGATCGACCACTTGACAACCACCGTAATAGCGCTTTTCTGGGTACCCTTCTGCGTATTTATTCGTCAGTACACTACCTGCAGCCTCCATTACTTGTGGGCTTACAAAGTTTTCAGAGGCAATGAGTTCCAATCCTTCTAATTGGCGTTTCTCTTCCTCTTTTATTAAATCGAAAATGATTTGATCGCGTTCCATAAATTTTATTTTAAAGGACAAAAATAATGATTGAATTATTAATCGAAAGCATTTCTGATAATAAACTGCGATGAGTTATTAACGTGCTTTTAAACATCTAGAGATACTGCTCTAATTCAACAGAAGTAATATCGTAATGTGAATCGTTGTGTACAGCTGTTCCATTTTTTACGATGATCAGCTGAGGCGATTGATGCATGATGCCATAGCGAGCTGCTACTGCATTGGATACCTCTCGATTTGAAATAAGATCCACCATATGGAAATCCATACCTGATATCACCTCGTGAGATTGTCTTTCAAATCTTCTGAGTACCATTGAACTCACTCCACAACGAGTGGAATGTTTAAATAGGATCTGTGGCTTTTGTTTGGATTGCTCATCAATTAAATCCAATTCCTGCTCCGAATTGGTTAATTTCCACTGAACTACTTCAACTAAAGCTTCTGGCTCTGAATGTGATTTTGATCGGGATGTAAGTCTTTTTAAAAAGCTCATAATAAACTATATGTGACAAAATGTCTTTAAAATCAAGTGTTTAACAGACATATTGTCTTGTTTTTAATCTTGGTAAGATAATTGAAATTAGAGTTTTCAAATATACAGTATTAACACAACATTTTAAACATATGCAATTTAATAATTACACCATAAAAGCACAGGAAGCGATTGGTCAGGCTCAGCAACTTGCTATGAGTCTTTCACATCAGCTGATCGAAAGTGAACACCTCTACAAAGCACTTTTTTTAGTGGATGAAAATGTACTGCCCTTTTTAATGAAAAAAATGGGAGTTAACAGTGTGATGATCAATCAAATCGTCGACAAAGAACTAGAGCGATTCCCAAAGGTGGAAGGCGGAGATGTTCAACTCTCAAAGACTGCAGCCAAAGCGCTTCAAGAAGCGACTGCTGCTGCTAAAAACCTAAAAGATGAATACATCACACTAGAACACCTTTTAATTGGTGTTTTAAAATCCAACTCTAAGGTTTCTCAAATCCTTAAGGATCAAGGAATCAAAGAAGCTGATCTTATCAAAGCAATTCAAGAACTCAGAAAAGGAGAATCGGTAAAATCTCAGGATGCTGAATCGACCTATAACGCCTTGGAAAAATACGCTAAGAATCTAAACAGTCTTGCAGATAGCGGAAAATTAGATCCAGTAATTGGTCGTGACGAAGAAATCAGAAGAGTACTTCAAATTCTTTCAAGAAGAACTAAGAACAACCCCATGCTTGTCGGTGAACCTGGAGTAGGTAAGACAGCTATCGCTGAAGGCTTAGCTCATCGTATCGTTTCTGGAGACGTACCTGAAAACCTCAAAGAGAAAACCATATACTCTCTAGACATGGGGGCTTTAATTGCTGGTGCAAAGTACAAGGGAGAGTTTGAAGAGCGATTAAAATCAGTGATCAAAGAAGTTACAACTGCCGATGGAGACATCGTATTATTTATCGATGAAATTCACACGCTGGTAGGCGCTGGAGGTGGTGAGGGAGCCATGGATGCTGCCAACATCTTAAAACCTGCCTTAGCTAGAGGAGAACTCAGAGCTATCGGAGCAACTACTCTAGATGAATATCAAAAGTACTTCGAGAAAGACAAAGCACTTGAGCGAAGATTTCAAAAGGTAGTGGTCGATGAACCCAATACCGAAAGTGCTATTTCAATCCTTAGAGGAATCAAAGATAAATACGAGGCCCATCACAAGGTTCAAATTCGCGATGAAGCGGTTATTGCCGCAGTTAATCTATCACAGCGTTATATCACTAATCGATTCTTACCAGACAAGGCGATTGACCTAATGGACGAAGCAGCTTCTAAACTCAGAATGGAAATCAATTCCAAACCTGAGGAATTGGATCAATTAGATCGTCGAATCATGCAATTAGAAATTGAAATTGCAGCGATCTCTAAGGAAAAAGACACCTCCAAGCTCAAATCATTGAACGCAGAACTCGCCAATTTAAAAGAAGAACGAGGAACGATATTTAGTCAATGGGAACAGGAGAAAAACTTAGTCGATGAGGTTCAAAAACAAAAACAAGCCATTGAAAGCTTTAAGTTAGAAGCTGAAAAAGCAGAGCGAAGCGGTGATTACGCCAAGGTTGCAGAATTGCGCTACGGTAAGATCAAAGAAGCTCAAGAAAAGCTCGAATCACTTCAGCATGTTTTAGATAAGCAAGAAGCTTCCAACACCCTTATAAAAGAAGAAGTCACTAAGGAAGATATCGCAGATGTGGTCGCTAAATGGACTGGAATCCCTGTGAGTAAAATGTTACAGACAGAGATCGATAAACTCCTTCAATTAGAAGACGTCTTACACAAAAGAGTAGTTGGTCAGAATGAGGCCATCGAGGTTGTATCGGATGCTATTCGTAGATCTAGAGCTGGTTTACAAGATCAAAATAGACCCATTGGTTCTTTTCTTTTCTTGGGAACAACAGGAGTTGGTAAAACAGAGCTTGCCAAAACACTAGCCGCTTACCTCTTCGATGACGAGAACGCCATGACTCGTATCGATATGAGTGAATACCAAGAAAAACACTCAGTGAGTCGATTGGTTGGAGCTCCTCCGGGATACGTAGGATATGACGAAGGTGGTCAATTGACAGAAGCGGTGCGTAGAAAACCTTATTCTGTGGTATTGCTCGATGAGATCGAAAAGGCGCACCCAGATACTTTTAATGTTTTGTTACAAGTACTCGACGAAGGACGTTTAACAGACAACAAAGGACGTATCGCAGACTTTAAGAACACCATCATCATTATGACTTCCAACATAGGATCTCAATTGATTCAGGAGTACTTCGACAGTGAAAAAGATTTGGAAAAGGCCTCAGAAAAATCTCAGTTTGCTGTGTTGGAATTACTCAGAAAATCGGTGCGACCAGAGTTTTTAAACAGAATTGACGACATCGTCATGTTTACACCACTCGATCGAGATGCGATCAAGCAAATTGTTCGATTACAAATTGATCTTCTCAAAAGAATGCTCTCTAAACAAGAGATCACAATCGATGCTACCGATCAGGCTATCGACTATTTAGCCGAAGCTGGATTTGATCCACATTACGGTGCAAGACCTATTAAGAGAATCATTCAAAAGAAGGTTACCAATGCTCTTTCAAAAGAGATCTTGAGTCAAAAAATAAGTAAAGACTCAGTGGTATTAATTGATGCATTTGAAGACCAATTGGTATTTAGAAATCAAGAAGTAAGTTTATAAATTTGAATTTTCAAAAATTTAAAAGGAGGTTTATGCCTCCTTTTTTTTATATTAGTGAAAAATTAACCCATGCCCACTAAAGCAGAAAGAACCACTCAGTATATTATTGAGACTGTTGCTCCCCTATTCAATCAAAGGGGCTATTCTGCTACTAGTTTAAGTGATATCACCTCTGCGGTTGGACTTACCAAAGGAGCTATCTACGGCAATTTCAAAAACAAAGAAGAATTAGCACTTAAAGCATTTGAACACAATAAGGGCTTGTTGATTTTAGCTATCAATGAAGCTGTTAATCAATCAGATAATCCAAAAGACAAGCTCTTTGCTTTTACTGATTTTTACGCTCATTACAATTTGTTTTCAGATCCTATCGGTGGTTGCCCCATACTCAATGTAGGGGTTGATTCCAACCAAACCAATCCTGAACTCTTAGAAGCAGTAAGGGAAACCATCAATGAAATCAGAACAATTATAACCGCTATTTTAGAAGAGGGTGAACATTCCAAAGCATTTCATATCCCTATCAAGGCTTCTCAATTTGCGAGACAACTCTTTACGATGATCATGGGAGCTGTGAGTATGGCGACTATTACTCAAGACGTAAAGTTTCTAAAAAATACGGTTGCGTATATCAATCTGTTGATTGAAAAAGAAATCAATAAAAATTAATCATGAAATCATTTATTAAAATTAGCTTAGGAGTACTGCTATTTCTGAGCAGCCTTAGTGTATTCGCTCAGCAGACAACCACTGTTTATTTGATAAGGCATGCCGAAAAAGTAAAAACAGACCCCTCTGATCGAAATCCACACCTGAATACAAAAGGAGTTCACCGAAGCCATACTTGGGCTAACTTTTTTAAGGACATCCCCTTAGACGCTATCTACTCTACCTCCTACCATCGAACAGAGGAAACCGTCAAAGAAATAGCGCTAAAAAAGAATCTAAAAGTGAAAAACTATGCCCCCTCTAATGAGGAAGTAGCATCAATCGTCAATAACAATTTAGGCAAAAACCTTCTGTTTGTAGGTCATTCTAACACCGTTCCAGGTCACACCAATCATCTACTCGGACATCCTCAATTTGAAGATATGAGTGAAGGAGATAATCATTCCCTCTTTATTGTTCAACTTGAAAATGGAAGTGCAAATGTTGTTAGAATCTTTGTAGATTAAACAAGGCACATTGCACAATTGTTAGTATTTTTGTCTCCATGCAAAAAACAGTGCAAATTAAAAATAGAAAGGCCAAATTCAACTACGAATTTTTGGACAGCTATATCGCAGGAATTGTTCTCAGTGGTACGGAGATCAAATCCATCAGGGTCGGTAAGGCTTCTATTGCTGAAAGTTTTTGTGAATTCAATGAGGCAGGAGAACTATTTGTAGTCAATATGCAGATCGAAGAATACGCTTGGGGAACACACTACAATCACAAGCCCAAAGCTGCACGTAAGTTATTACTCAATAAAAAAGAGCTTAAAAAACTACACAAAGAAGTCAAAAACTCTGGACTGACTATTGTTCCTACCCTCCTATTTATCAATGATCGAGGGCTTGCAAAACTCAAAATAGCTTTAGCAAGGGGTAAAAAGCAATACGACAAAAGAGAAGTGATTAAAGATCGAGACAGCAAAAGGCAGTTAGATCGCGTTAAAAAATCTAGAAATAGCTAGTATTGATGATTGACAGTTCAAAGCATTTAGGAAAACGCAAACAATTAGCTGAGCTTTTAGAATCCAAAGGAATCAAAGATCGAGCAGTATTGAGTGCGATAAAAAGTATTCCTAGGCATTTATTTTTGGACTCCAGCTTTGAAGATCACGCCTATCAAGACAAAGCCTTTCCTATAGCAGCTGATCAGACGATCTCTCAACCCTATACGGTGGCATTTCAAACAGAGTTACTCGCTGTTAAAGCAAACGATAAAATACTTGAAATTGGTACAGGATCTGGCTATCAAACTGCAGTATTACTGTTTTTAAAAGCAAGGGTTTATACCATTGAACGTCAAAATGAACTTTTTAAAAAGACCTCCCTATTCTTTAAGAAAATAGGCTACAAACCAAAAAAAATGATTTTTGGAGATGGCTACAAAGGGCTTGTTGAAGAGGCTCCTTTTGACAGTATCATCGTAACTGCTGGAGCGCCTTTTGTTCCCAAAGCACTTTTAGCGCAACTTAAAATTGGTGGCAGATTGGTAATTCCCGTGGGAGATAAAACTCAAATCATGACCTTGTTTACAAGGACATCGGCTACTTCCTTTGAGAAAAAAGAATTCGGAGATTTTAGCTTTGTACCCTTATTAGAAAATAAATCCTAGCCAAAACAAAAAATTAAAGAACGAAACATATGCTTAAAATAGGAGTTCTCGGTGCAGGTCACCTCGGTAAAATTCACTTAAAACTAGCAGCACAATCATCCCTGTATACACTTGTAGGCTTCTACGATCCCGATCAGTCAAATGCCAAAAAGGTGGCTGAAGAATTTGGATACACCTATTTTGACAAGATCAGCGATCTCATTGATGCAGTCGATGTAGTGGATATTGTAACTCCTACTCTAGCACACTATCAGGTTGCAAAAGATGCGCTCTCTAATGGCAAGCATATTTTTATTGAAAAGCCGATTACCAAAACACTCGAAGAGGCACAATCACTTATCGAATTAAGCAATCAACACAACTGTAAAGGTCAAGTCGGTCATGTGGAGCGTTTTAATCCTGCCTTTACAGCAGTTCGAGATGATTTTAACAATCCAATGTTTATTGAAACGCATCGTCTTGCTGAGTTTAATCCTAGAGGAACAGACGTTCCCGTAGTATTAGATTTAATGATCCACGACATTGATATTGTATTATCGATTGTAAAATCAGAGGTCAAATCAATTAGTGCTAGTGGGGTTTCTGTCATCAGTGAATCACCTGATATTGCCAATGCGCGTATTGAATTTGAAAATGGATGTGTTGCCAACCTCACAGCCAGTAGAATTTCTCTAAAGAATATGAGAAGAACTCGCGTATTTCAAAAGGATGCTTATATCACCATCGATTTTCTCGAAAAGAAATCGGAACTCATCAAAATCAAAGATGCTCCTTTGACCCCTGGAGATTTTGATATGATTTTACAAAATGCCGAAGGAGTCAAAAAACAAATTTATTTTGAAAACCCAGAAGTGAAAGCTTCTAATGCCATATTAGACGAATTGGAAAGTTTTGCTAAGGCAATTAAGGAAAATACCAGACCTATTGTTAACTTAGAGGATGGTAAAAAAGCTCTCGATATTGCTTTACAAATTATAAATGCTTTTTAAATGAAATCTATAGCTGTTATAGGATCAGGGACCATGGGTACTGGTATTGCTCAAGTTTTTGCACAGCGGCATTACAAAGTCGTACTTATTGACTCCAATGAAGAAGCATTAGAGCGTTCTAAAAGAACCATCGAAAAAAGCCTCGATATTCAAATCAGCAAAGAATTAATCTCTCTAGAAGACAAAGAAAGCACTCTAAATCATTTGATTCTTAGCTCTGATCTTCATTCTATAAATTCCAGTACTGATTTAGTTATTGAAGCAATTACCGAACGATTGGAAGTCAAACAAGACGTATTTAAACAGATGGATCAACTCAGCGGTCCACATACGATACTAGCCTCAAACACCTCCTCAATCAGCATTCACAAACTATCGGAGGTGACCTCAGATCCCAGTCGAGTTATTGGTATGCACTTTATGAATCCTGTTCCTCGAATGCCTTTAGTGGAAATAATTCAATCTAAAAGCACTGATGTATCCATAGTTGATCAAATTGTTCAACTCACTAATGATTTAGATAAGATTCCTGTTGTTGTTAACGATCATCCTGGCTTTGTGTCAAATCGCATCCTCATGCCTATGATCAATGAAGCAATTGAGTGCTTAAGAGATGGTGTAGCAACTGTTGATGGAATTGACCAAGTGATGAAACTAGGAATGTCACATCCAATGGGGCCCTTATTTTTGGCAGATCTCATAGGGCTGGATGTTTGCAAATTCATACTCGATGTCCTCTATAAGGAACTTCACAAGGAAAAATACAAATCTCACCAATTATTGGATCAATTAGTAAGCGAAGGCCATCTGGGTAGAAAAACCAATCGTGGCTTTTACGATTATACCAATCCTAAAAATCCAAAACCCATAAGCTTTTAATATGTCTATAACATCAGATTTAAACCAACTTCTTTCAGCACTACCAGAATCGGTCACCTTAGTTGCTGTATCTAAAACAAAACCCAATGAAGCGATAGTAGAGGCTTATCAAGCTGGTCAAAGAGTTTTTGGAGAAAACAAGGTTCAAGAACTGGTCTCCAAATGGGAAACACTCCCAAAAGACATTGAATGGCATATGATTGGGCATCTTCAAAGAAATAAGGTAAAATACATAGCCCCTTTTGTAAGCTTGATACACTCAGTTGACTCAGTTCGATTACTTCAAGAAATTGACAAGCAGGCAAAGAAAAACAATCGTGTGATCGATTGTTTATTACAAGTTCATATCGCACAAGAAGATACAAAGTTTGGATTTGACGAAGCAGAGCTTGTAGAATTTATTAATTCTTCTTATCCAAATGAATTGAATAACGTTCGCATCAGAGGACTTATGGGGATGGCCACCTTTACCTCTGAAGAAGATCAACTAAGGACTGAGTTTTCTAGCTTAAAACAAATCTATGAGCGTCAAGAAACTGCTTTTGAAGATTTTGATATTCTTTCAATGGGTATGAGTGGAGATTATCAATTAGCAATAGAGGAAGGAAGTACGATGATCAGAGTTGGATCGGCAATCTTTGGAGCTAGATTTTACAAGCATTGATGTATTGTGTTGTAGACATAGAAACATCTGGAGGTAAATTCAACGAAGAGGGAATTACAGAAATCGCTATCTACAAATACGACGGCAGTGAGATCGTTGATCAATTAATCAGTCTGGTAAATCCTGAAAAGCCCATACAACCTTTTGTAGTCAAGCTCACCGGTATTGACGATCGAATGGTTGCCACTGCTCCAAAGTTTCATGAAATCGCTAAACGCATTATTGAAATTACTGAGGATGCTGTATTAGTCGCTCACAATGCTCAATTCGATTATCGAATCCTAAAGAATTGTTTTCAACAACTGGGTTATGACTTTAATCGAAAAACCATTTGTACTGTTGAACTATCCAAAAAACTGATACCAGGTGAAGAATCATACAGTTTGGGTAAACTAACCAAATCCCTAGGTATTCCATTAAAAAAACACCATCGCGCAGAAGCTGACGCCTTTGCAACTTTAAAATTATTACAAGTATTACTCGACAAAGATTTAGAAACTGGTTTATTCAAGTCTGCCGTAAAATCTAACGACAAGGGGCTTTTGAGCCCAAAACTTCAGGATACTCTAGAAAGCATCCCCTACTGTGAAGGATTAGTCAAATTTTACGACAAAGAGGATCAACTCTTATTTGTATTAAAAGACAAGGATATACACAAAAAGACAACTCAACTCTTTTTTAGCGAATCCAAAAGACACAAGCAATTGTGCAAACAATTTAGAAGTATTGAGGTTGTGGATTACCCTTCCAAAATAATCATCGAACTAATCTATCATCAACTGCTCATTAAATCGAAGCCAAAATTTAACAAAAGACGAAAGAAAGGAAACAAGGCTCTGGTCTTCGATTTAATCAAAGAAAAAAATGTCGTAATTTTAGATCAAGGTAGAGTTCACGGTGAAAAGAGTTTTATCTATATCGAAGAGGGTTATTTAAAAGGTTACGGATTTGGGAATCTCAATCTACAACACTCAAAGCAATCTATAGTAAAGCGATTGATTAGCCCACTTATAGCTGATGAAACTTCACATGAAATCATCACCAAATACACCGATAGACATCAATACCAAGTTCTCGAACTAAAGGATTAATATGAACTGGAAAGACAAATTACACGAAATCATATACGAGGCTGATACTCCAGCTGGAAAAGCATTTGACGTGGCTTTGATTGTCTTAATTCTCTTTAGTGTAATACTTGTAATGCTCGAGAGCGTCAGTAGTATTGATTTAAAATACCACGATCAACTTCTCTTTTTAGAGTGGGTTGTCACTGTTTTATTTTCCATCGAATACATCCTTAGAATCATCTGCATTGAACGACCAAAAAAATACATCTTAAGCTTCTATGGAGTCATTGATTTTTTATCGACCATTCCTCTCTACTTATCCTATATATTCTCGGGATCTCAGGTGTTTTTAGCACTCAGAGCACTTCGTTTACTTCGAGTTTTCAGAATTCTGAAATTAGTTCAATTCATCGGTGAATCTTCAATATTATTAAATGCGCTGAAGAAGAGTCGAGCAAAAATTGCTGTATTTATCTACGCGGTTATCATACTCTCAATTATCCTAGGAACACTGATGTACTTAATCGAAGGAAATGAGTCTGGATTTACCTCCATTCCAAGAAGTATTTACTGGACCATCGTTACTTTAACCACTGTTGGCTATGGAGATATTGCACCTCAAACACCTCTTGGACAATTTATTGCTACGATAATCATGATTCTGGGTTATGGAATCATCGCTGTTCCCACAGGAATTGTAACTGTTGCCTTTAGTAAAGAAAAAAAAGATTCGATTCACCTCAATACTCAGAGTTGTAAAAACTGTTCTATGGAAGGGCACAGAGATGATGCTCTCTTTTGTTATCACTGCGGTCATAAACTATGATACAAAAAACACTCATATCTGTTGTGGGACCCACGGCAATTGGTAAGACAGCTCTTTCGATTGGTTTAGCAAACGCATATGATACTGAAATCATATCTGCAGACTCAAGACAATTTTACAAAGAAATGAGCATAGGAACTGCTGTTCCATCGAAAGAGGAACTCGCTGCAGCAAAACATCATTTTATTCAACACATCAGTATTTTTCAGGATTATTCAGTTGGTGATTTTGAAAAAGAAGCGCTTGTTTGCTTGGATGAATTATTTCAAAAAAAGGACGTAGTCGTTCTTGTTGGAGGAAGTGGGCTCTATGTGGATGCGCTGACTAAAGGATTGGATCAATTTCCAGAGGTTCCATCCGCTATTAAGGAATCGCTTCAAAAAGACTTCAATAAAAAGGGACTCACCTACTTACAAAATCTTTTAAAAGAAGTAGACCCTGTATATCACAATAAGGTTGATCTAGAGAACCCTATGCGTGTTTTAAGAGCCCTAGAGGTCTCTTTGACGGAAAACAAGCCCTACTCCTCCTATATCGGTAACAACAAAAAAGAACGTCCTTTTAGAACAATCTATATCGGTATCGATGCTCCTAGAGCAATCGTCTACAAAAGAATCGAAGATCGAGTTGACATCATGATACAAGAAGGACTACTAGAAGAAGCCAAAGCTTTAGTAGAACACAAAAAATTAAACGCATTAAACACTGTTGGATATAAGGAATTGTTTTCTTATTTCGACAAGGAGTGTGATTTAGAAACAGCAATTAGCGAAATAAAGAAAAATACCAGAAGGTTTGCCAAAAGACAAGGAACCTGGTTTAGAAAAAACCAGGATATCCAATGGGTTTCATGGGATAAAGCCTTAGAACAAGCTCAAGAGCTACTAAAAAAAGAAATCTAATTACTCCTCTTTTTTGACAACCAATCTAAATCCTTCTCCGTGAATATTTAAAATAGAAACATTCGGATCCAATTTTAAATACTTTCTGAGTTTTGCGATATACACATCCATCGATCTAGAAGTAAAGTAATTGTCATCTCTCCATATTTTGGTCAATGCTAATTCTCTTGGCATTAAATCGTTTTCATAGATCGCCAAAAGACGTAACAATTCGTTTTCCTTTGGAGAGAGCTTAATAGGTTCCTGATCTTGAAAGGTTAAGAATCGAAGTTTAGAATTCAGGTGAAACTCTCCTATCACAAACTCAAATTGATTGCTATCGGTAGTAACTGCAGAAGATTTACGCTGTAAAATAGCTTTGAGTTTCATCAGTAAAACCTCAGAGTCAAAAGGTTTGTTTAAATAATCATCCGCTCCAGCCTTATAGCCTTTTAACACATCTTCTTTCATGGTCTTAGCAGTCAGAAAAACAATCGGAATATGTTCGTCTTTTTCTCGAATCTCTTTAGCTAACGTAAATCCATCCTTATAAGGCATCATTACATCTAAAATACAGATGTCAAAATTTTCCTTTTTAAACTTTTCAAAACCTTCCATTCCGTTTTTAGCTAAAACGACATCGAAATCGTTCATACTCAAATAATCTCTGAGAATGCTTCCAAAGTTGGGATCATCCTCTACTAAAAGTATTTTCTTGTTTACTGTTTCCATGATATTATTTTTTGAAGGGTAAGTGTATATAAAATGTACTTCCTTTGCCTACTTCACTCTCTGCGTATACAGTTCCTTTGTGAAGCTCGACAATCTTTTTCACATAGGCCAATCCTAAACCATGACCTTTGATATTGTGAATGTTTCCAGTGGGTTCTCTATAAAATTTATCAAAGACCTGTTTGAGTACTTGTTTACTCATACCAGCTCCATGATCTTGTATCGCAATCTCAATTTGATTGTTTTTCTCTCGTGTATATACATCGATTATAGGAACCTCAGGTGAATACTTTGAGGCATTTTCTAAAATATTGACAATCACATTGGTCATATGCATTTCACTGGCCATCAACTCAGTGTTCTTAAGGTCAAAATGAGTTGTAATTGAACCTTTTCGATCGCTAACAATAAGATTTACATGAGCAATGGCATCTTCGATAATCTCGTGAATATCGACCTCTTCCATCTTGATATCCAATTCATTTTTATCCAATTTTGAAATTTGAAGAACATTCTCTACTTGAGCGTGCATTCTATTATTTTCGTCTCGAATCATATTGGCATATCGAATAATCTTTTCTTGATCTGAATTGATTTTTGGATTCTTTATCGCCTCAACTGCTAAATTGATAGTCGCAATAGGGGTCTTGAATTCATGAGTCATATTATTGATAAAGTCCGATTTGATTTCAGATATTTTCTTTTGCTTAATCCACTGATAGACTGCAGATATAAATACAAACAGAATAATCGATCCAAAGAGGAAAGACAATAGGCTCATTCCAATAATGGACTTGATTAGGAATGCATTTTTATTGGGGAAATGCAGATGTAATGTAAAGTCACTATTTCCATCGGCATCCATAAACATTGGAGCCTTATAGGTTGAATTTGGATTATAGACAAAACCATCAGATTTGATTCTAGTCGGTAGGTCTTTTGAATATATACCGTACTCAAAATCGAGATCCAAGCCACGTTCTTCAAATTCTTTTAAAAGTGCTAATTCTAATTCTTGTTTTGAAATTCGCTTGTGAATAGGCACTAATCCAGCGTGTTGTCTAAAGAGTTCTTCAAACATGGCGCGATCGATAGCAGACATACGCCCCGACTCTGTATAGGTCTCAATAGGAGTAATCGTGTAATTATTCCCATCTAAACCAAAATCCTCCTTTAATGTAATTTTAGTCTGTTCACTTGAATAGCCTTTGAGAATAGAATCTAATCCCAATTGATTGTCAAAGAAATCAGAACCCATACTAAAATCCTTTTCGAGAACCTTATGTGAATAGAGATGTGTCTCTTTGGTGTTGAGATCTTGATCTAAAAAAATAATATTCTTAAAACGAGTTTCTTTTGGAGCTCCAATACTGTCCTCTGGAAGTGAAGAAAATTGATTGTAATAAGACACGATCTCTCTATTTGTAATCTTTTCAGAAACCTTGAGTAAGATTTCAGAGATCGATACTGCAAATTGATCTTCTTTTATGGCAATAGATCGCTTGATCCAGTACCCCTGAACAATGAGTATTCCTATCAGAGAAAAACTCATCAAAATAACCAATGCTAAAAAATTGACTTTCTTCATTTGTTAACAAAATTAAATATTTTAATTTAAATTGTTAACGATTAGGAAATATATTATTCATTAAGTTAAATTTTTAATGAATATATATTTATTTAGTTAATTTATAATGAATGTCTTTACAAATCAATTCTAAATTTGCTAAATTATCGTTATTAATTATAAAATCTGATAAATTCTCATTTTTTGAAGTTTGCTCTTGAAGTGCAATTCGAGCTTTAACTTCAGTTTCTGTAGAATGATCCCTTTCCATCACTCTGTTTATACGAAGATCTAATGGCGCCTTCACTAAAATGATTTTATCAAAATAAGACGCTAGATTTTTTTCAAAGATCAGCGCTGATTCATTGATTACATAGGGAGTTTTTTGTTTTGAAGCCCACTTTTGAAACTCTTCTCGAACTCTAGGATGCAAAATTGCCTCTAAAGAATTTCGCTTTTTTGAATCCCCAAACAATTGATCTGCAATATGTTTTTTGTTGAGTTGATTTGAATCATAAGATTCCTCTCCAAATAATTCTATAACATGAGTTTTGATCTGTGGATCGAACATCAAGGCCTTCGACTCAGTATCTGAATAAAATACAGGGATACCAAAAGATTCAAAGATCTTTGCCACAGTAGTTTTACCCACGCCAATACCTCCTGTTAATCCAATTTTCAACATCTTATCTAAGTATGTACTCCACCTGTTTTTCCAATAGAAAAGCTGATCGAATTTTTGGGTTATTGACCTTCAAATGAAGTTCAAGTACTTCACTATTGTTTTCCATTGCTTTCTGAGCATCGACAAAAACCTTAAAATCACTCTTGTCAAACTCTTTTAAATCTTTCACCAATGCATAAGCCACAAGACGCACTCTAGATGGAAAGGTTTTTAATATTAAACTATCACTGCTGTTAATTTGCTGTATATCCAATTCGTAATAGCGATCCATATAGCGTGCCACTGATGCGTTCAAAGTCACTGATTCTTGAGAGAGCTTTAAATTAAAAGCGTCCTGAGGAATTTCAAGTTGTAATTCTGAAGTCACATCTTTGTCCACTTTATTTAAGCGAGTATAAATAGTGTTTATTGAACAGTACTTTTTGAGCTCCTCTTCTGATCCACTAATTACTATAGAATCTGGCTCAACACTAATTTGATCAATGATATAATCTGGCATCAACCTGAAATTTACCAAGGCATTTACAGGAACCTTTTTTGATTTTAATTCAAATAGACTGATGTTTAAATCAGAGGTGTTTACTGACAAAAACTCTAAGTGAGCTGGTAATTGAGATTTAATTTGATTGATTAAATTCTCTGTCGACATATGGTAGATACCACTCTTAGACTCCAGATTCCCCATGGATAGCGCTATATGGTATTTGTTTATTTGAGATCGCATCAGTGCAAAACCCTTAGCCCGAACCTTTACAGTGATTGTTTTAGGATTGTTAATAGCTGAAAACAAATTTGAAGGAACCTCTACATATGCTACTTTGAGCTGAATATCCGATTGATAAACCTCTGAGAGTCTTCCAAAAAACCACACTGAGAACGATATCGCCAGAAAGACTAAGAAATACTTAAACTTCCTACTATTGATATTTTTATATATGCTCTTTACCATGAGTTAGTTCTTAAAAAACAAATTTGGAAAAAGCTCCTCGGCCTCTTTTTTAGTACAACACATCCTAATGGAAGTATTCAAATACCCCAATCCATAGGCAGCGTACATGATTAGTACTGCTCCAATAGACATCAAAGCTATCAAAGGATTGGTCGTTTTGACACTTGCGTGTATAAAAATAAGAAAAACATAGGTCACATACACATACAACAACTGCTCATATCCCAATAAAAACAATACAAATGACAAAAGGAATCCTAATGTAAACAACAGAGGCAACCAATAGATAAAGGTTGCTTTTCGTTGATGCCAACGATTTAATATAGGTCTAGTTGAACCAAATTTAAAAAGCTGCTTAAAGAACAACTTCCAGCTAATTCTCCTTTTATGAAACACATAAGAATCTTTAAATAGCTGAGACTTAAAACCCAATTTCCAAAGCCTTAATGTTAAATCAGGATCCTCACCAGGATGAATATTTGAAAAACCTCCACTAGCCTTGAAAGCTTTTTTGGAGATTCCCATATTAAAACTTCTAGGCTGAAATCTCTTTGAGATAGCTCCTCTAATACCAGCAGTCGTCAATACAGAAGTCATTGCGTAATCAATCGCTTTCTGAAGAGCGCTAAAACTAGAATGCGCCTTATCAGGACCTCCAAAAAAATCAACGTCAGATTCTTTTAAGGATTGATGAATGGATTCAATATAATTTTTGGGCAGAATGCAATCAGAATCTAGAATGATATAATAAGTTCCTTTTGCACTACTCATTCCATAATTTCTAGAATCTCCTGGGCCAGAATTTGGCTTTTCAAAATAGCTAATCGCTAATCGATCTTTATAAGACCTTACAACCTCTTTAGAAGACAGACTAGATCCATCTTCAACAATCACTACTTCATCTGGCAATACTGTCTGATAAGTCAAAGACTCTAAGAGCTCTCGAATTTCATCTGGCCTGTTGTAAACTGGAATTACCAAAGAAAGAGTTACTGCCATAGCTACCAATTAAAAAGCCACCCTAATGGATGGCTTTATATGATTTATCAAATATAATTATTTAGTAAACATTTCAACCACCTCTTGGCTTACTCCCGTATTAGAGAATCCTCCATCGTGGAATAAGTTTTGCATGGTTACTTTTCTGGTTAAATCAGAGAATAAACTCACTGTATAGTCAGCACAATCCAATGCGGAAGCATTACCAAGTGGAGACATTTTCTCAGCATAAGAAATAAATCCATCGAAACCTTTAACTCCTTGTCCAGCAGTCGTAGGTGTTGGAGATTGTGAAATTGTATTCACTCTTACTCCTTTTTCTTTTCCAAAGAAATAACCAAATGAACGTGCAACTGATTCTAAATAAGCTTTATTATCAGCCATATCGTTATAATCAGGGAAGGTTCTTTGAGCTGCCATATACGTTAAAGCAACAATAGATCCTCCCTCGTTCATCGCATCAGCTTTGTACAAAGACTTCATCACCTTATGAAAAGAAAGAGCAGAGACATCCCATCCTTTGGTTGTGAAATCATAATTTTCATCCGTATAAGCTTTACCTTTTCTCACGTTTACGGACATACCGATCGAGTGAAGAACAAAATCGAGCTTACCTCCTAAAATTTTAGTAGCCTCAGTAATCAAATTGTCTAAATCCTCTTCACTAGTAGCATCCGCTGGTATGATTTGAGAACCTGTTTTTTCAGCTAGCTCATTGATTGTCCCCATTCGCATTGCAATTGGAGCATTAGTCAAAACAAACGTACCTCCTTCTTCGTGTACGCGTTCAGCTGTTTTCCAAGCAATTGAATTGGAGTCTAAAGCACCAAAGATGATTCCTCTTTTTCCTTTTAATAAATTGTACGACATTATAAGTGTGTTTAATTATTTTAGATTACAAAGATATTAATTTTAGCTATGCAAAAGTTGTTTTGCGTGCTCTTGTGCTGAAGCAGAAAAGTTTTTGCCATCGAGCATTTGAGCAATTTCCTCTATTCGCTGCTGATCAGTCAACTTGACAATACCTGTCTGAGCCTTTACACCATCATCATCTTTATACACTTTGTAGTGATTTTTACCCTTTGCAGCCACCTGTGGTAAGTGGGTGATAGAAAACACTTGAATACTCTGAGATAATCGTTCCATAATATCAGCCATCTTATTGGATATTTCACCTGAAACACCTGAATCAATCTCATCGAATAAGATACTTGAGAGTTCAATATAGGGAGCTAAAACCGCCTTAATAGAGAGCATAATTCTAGAAAGTTCTCCTCCCGAAGCTATTTTTTTCAAAGATCCGAAGGCCGTTCCACTATTGGCTGAAAACATAAATTCCAACTGATTAATACCCAAATCGTTTAAATCAGGACTTTTACTCAAAACAATTTGAAAACGAGCATTTGGCATCCCGAGCTGCTTGAGGTTGTCAACCAAAGCCTCTTCCAAGGGTTGAATTGTTGCATCCCTACCTTGGTGTAGTTTCTCACCTATTGAAAGCAACTGCTGATAAAGTTCCTCAGTTGTTTTCTCAAGTGAACTGATACGATCTTGATCTTCTTGAAAACTCATTTCCTGATTTGCTAATGAATCTTTAACCGCTATGAGTTCTTCAACAGAAGAAACTTGATGTTTGTGTTCTAAATTATAGAGTTTTTGAAGAGCAGCATCTACCTCTTCCAAGAGACCTGGGTTGATTTCAACAACATCTTGTTGATTTTCAATCTCTACACGAATGTCATTGAGCTCAATTAAAACCGACTCAATACGATCAAATAACTGCTGATAGGTCGATCCATAGGTACTCAATTTTGAAATCGATTGACGAAGTGAAGTCAACTGATCGATGAGACCGTATTGATCTTGATTAAGCAGCGAATGGGACTCTGATAATTGCTCGATGATCGAAGCAGCATTCGAAAGCTCTGATTGCTGTTCTTCTAATTCTTCTTTAAGTCCAATTCTCAATTGAGCTTCTTCGAGCTCTTCCCATAAAAACTGCTGATAATCTCTAGCCTTAATACGCTCTGATTGCTGATGTTCTAACTCCTCTAACAATTTAAGATCCTCTCTATAGCACTTGAGAAGCTTTCGATACTCTTCCAAAAGATCACTTTGACCAGCAAAACCGTCTAAGATGGCCATTTGATGTTTTTGACTAAAGAGATCAAGGGTTTGATGTTGTGCGTGAATATCGATCAGCATTCCTCCTAATTGAGCTAGTAGTTCCAATCGCACTGGAGTGTCATTGATAAATGCTCTAGATTTTCCAGAAGGAGTTAGCTCTCTTCGAAGTCTTAATTGAGAATCCCAATCCAATTCTTCAACATCAAAAAACTCTTTAATAGCATTTGAATTCGATTCAAATACCACCTCTACAATACATTTCTTATCTGGATTATTGATGTGTTTTAAATCAGCTCTTTTTCCCAAAGCCAATGACATACCTCCTAACAAAATTGACTTACCTGCTCCAGTTTCACCCGTAATCACATTAAATCCAGATTCAAACTCCATATGAAGCGTCTCAATTAATGCGTAATTTGATATGTAGAGTTCTTTGATCAATGTTACTGATTTAGGATAAAGATAGGAGTTAATTCAATGATTCAAAAAGCTTGGCGATTATTTGATCGTATTCCAAAAATTCGAAAAAATAGGAGCCATTGCTACTAAGTTAGATTTTAGCGTTTTAGTCTTTACCTCTGGGCCTTGAGAAAAAATTGAAGTGATTTCTTGAGATTTTGCATCAAAGAACATTTTGATCAGTGTCGACGATGAATCTCTATTGTATATCGAACTAAGCCTATTAATAGCTTGAGCTATAACAGTTTTGGAGTTTTGGGCATTTTCTACCATCATATCCAATCCGAGTCGATGGTATTCGTAAAGTGCCAATCTAAAATCTGAGTAGGTGTTTGATAAAATGTCTTGAGCAAATCTCGTTCTCGAAGTTCCTGTCGAAGAAGAACTCCAACCAGAAAAATTCGAAGATCTGGCCAAATCAGCTATGTTTTGAGCTTCATTATAGAATGTAGTACCCCCCTTTTGAGCAAAACTATCCGAATCCAAGCCTAACATAAAGTAGATATAGTATGAAAATACAGCTACCAAATTACTATCTAGACTGTTCTTATTAAGTACAAGTGGTGTGAAAGCCGTATAGTTAAACGAAACTTCATTGTCTTTGACCATCAACACAGGAGATTGATAGATGGCGTCGTAAACAGGCCTAGAATACTGTATCTGTAAGCTCGCTTTAAAGTTATTGTTTTCGTATTCGCTAATGCTGAGATAGAAATTCGCTTTGATTTTCTCCATCGCATTCAAACGACGAGAGGTCCAATTGGTTGAATTGACAAATTCGTTGAGTGATTTTTCTAACTCATCAAACACTTGTCGGTTTGATTGACCTATCCTTGAAGCATCGACAGTAACTCTTGCACTGATATCCTGTGCTTGAGTTGTCAGGAGTGTGAAAAATACTAATAAACTAAACCAGATCGATTTATTCATTTGATGAGATAATTTGATTCCAAATATCAATAGCCACTTCTGCTTTTGGCTTTACATCAAATGTAAGTTTTTTTCTGTTCTTATCAATAAAACTGACTTTATTGGTATTGGTTCCAAATCCAGCACCGGCATCTTCAAGAGAATTTACAATAATGGCATCTAAGTTTTTCTCTTTTAATTTACCTTCAGCGTATTCCAGTGCATTTTGAGTTTCAAGAGCAAAACCCACTAAATATTGATGTTTTTTTTGAGTGCCCAACTCTTTTAAAATATCGGGGTTTTTGACCAGTTCAATAGTCAATTCGTCATTTTGCTTTTTAATCTTTTGATCTGAAACCGTCTTAGGTCTGTAATCAGAAACGGCTGCTGCACAAATCACTATATCTGCATCCTTATAGTGTTGCTCTGCTTGCTCTTTCATTTGCATGGCAGAAGTAACATCGATTCGAAGAATCGCTCCGTGATTTGCAGAAACTGAAGAAGGCCCCATCACCAAAGTAACCTCTGCACCCAAACGAGCAGCTCTTAGCGCCAACTCTGCCCCCATGGTACCACTACTGTGATTACCTATATATCGAACTGGATCAATCGCCTCATAGGTTGGACCTGCAGTGATCAACACTTTTTTCTGGTACAACTTTAGATTTTTTCGGTGATACTGGATTAAAAAATCTAAAATCTCTTCAGGTTCTGCCATTCTTCCTTCACCAGATAATCCACTAGCAAGTGGACCATCTCCTACTGGAATAATCGTGTGACCGTTGTCTTCTAAAATAGATAGATTTTCTTTTGTAGTAGGATGCTTATACATGTCCAAATCCATTGCTGGCGCAATCAATACAGGACATTTAGCAGATAAATAAGCAACTAGTAATAGATTGTCTGCCTGACCACTAGCCATTTTAGCAAGGGTGTTGGCAGTTGCGGGGGCAACAATCATATAATCGGCCCACAATCCCATTTCAACGTGATTGTTCCAACTGAGCTCCCCTTTTTCAGTAGTTTTAGTAAACTGGATACCGACAGGATTTTCAGAAAGAGTCGCTAGGGTAAGTGGAGAAACAAAAGAGCTGGCATTCTCTGTCATTACTACTTTGACATTGGCGCCAGCCTTCTTTAACAATCGTACTAAAAAAGCAGTTTTATAGGCGGCAATTCCCCCCGTAATTCCTACAAGGATGTTTTGGCCCCCTAACATAAACTAGGCTTCTTTATCGGTATATCTGTGATAAATTTTATCGTCTAACCACTCTTGTACTGCAATAGCATGTGGTTTTGGAAGTTTTTCGTAGAATTTTGAAACTTCGATTTGCTCCTTGTTTTCGAACACCTCTTCTAAACTGTCGTTATAAGTAGCAAACTCTTCTAATTTTTCCAATAATTCTTTTTTGATTTCAGAATTTACCTGTACAGCTCTTTTAGCTGCAATAGACAAAGCTTCATAGATGTTTCCAGTAGAAGCATCAAACTTGTTTTTGTCAATAGTAGTAGTACTAACAGCTGCTTTTGAATTTTTAAAATCGCTCATTTCTCTTAATTTTCTGATGCAAATGTACTCAAATTAGATTCAACTTGAGCAATAAGATTATCTGATTCTTTTTTGTAATGGGTTTCGGGATAGTATTTAATCAATGTAGAATAGGCCTTTTTAGCTTCTTCTAAACGTTCTTTTTTCTTTGTTTGAGTCGAATTAAAGGCCAATTTACTCATAGCTTCAAATTTCACAAACATCACATCTTCTCTGTAAATAGAACCTGGATAATCGACTAAAAAGTTCTCTGAACTCTTGATCGCAGAGTTGAGAATCGTCAATTGAAAGCTTCCTAGTTTGTTGTACTGCTTAGTAATTTCAAAAGCTTTGCGCTCCTTTTTAACATCCAATTCTTGAGCGAGCAAGTTAGCTTCATTCGCCAAAGTAGAATCTGGAAAAGTATTGATAAAGGCTTGAAGTTTTTCTAGAGCCGTCTCAGTATCGGTCTGATCTAAAGAATAATTTGGAGAAAGTTCGTAATAACTCTTTGCCATTAAGTACGAAGCTTCTTCTAATTTATCACTCTGTGGATAAGACTTGATAAAACGCTCGAACTGATAACCTGCTAAATTGTAGTTTTTAGTCTTGTAATAAGTATCTGCTAAGAAAAACAATACGCGCTCCCCTTGAGGTTTTCCAACAAACTTAGGAGCTATTTTTTCAAAGAGATAATTCGCCTTTCTGTAATCTCCCTCCTGGTACATTTTTTCTGCGTAGTCGTATTTGACTTTAACCTCATCACTCTTAAGCACATCACTGTACTCTCCACATGAGAAAAAAGCTAGCGTTAAAGCTACTATAATTGTATATTTTATGGTTTTAAAAAGCATCCTGCAAAAATATATAAAGTTAATGGATATAAAAAACATATTTTACTTCCACAAACATAAGCTAAGAGATGAGGATATGCTAAAAAAAATAGTTAATAAAAACTAAATTAAAGCGACAAGCTTTTTTGGAGTTCTAATGCGGTGATTAGTTTTGATTCTAAGCCCGAAGATGCTTCTACAAGAGGAAGTCGAACCTTGGCAGTACCATATCCCAAATGACTGCACAATACCTTAATTCCACTAGGATTTCCCTCTTCAAAAATCAATTCTGAAAGAGCAGCTAATTGACTGTCTAATTCTTCTGCCTGTGGAATATCTCCATTTAAACCTGCGTTGATCATGGTAGAAAATTCTTTTGGCAAGGCTTGTCCTAAAACAGAAATCACTCCGTCTCCTCCAACTAATACAGTTTGTGAGGCCGTTGCGTCATCACCAGAAATAACTAAGAAGTCCTCCTCAGTTCTAGCAACTAATTGCTGAATCTTTTCGATAGAACCAGCGGCTTCTTTAATGCCGATAATATTTGGAATTGTTGAGAGCTCAACAATGGTGTCAACACTCATATCCACACCAGTTCTTCCCGGTACATTATAGAGAATAATATCTTTAGAAGTAGACTCTGCGACAGCTTTAAAGTGAGAGATTAAACCTCTTTGAGAAGGTTTATTGTAATAAGGAGTAACCGATAAGATCGCATCAAAATCAGATAAGTCTTGACGCTGTAAGTCTTCGATTAGTGCAGCAGTATTATTGGATCCCATACCCAATACTAATGGCACTCTTTTCTTAGTTGCCAAAACTACCGTATCGATAATCATTTGCTTTTCAGAAGCATTGAGCGTTACGGTTTCCGCTGTAGTCCCTAATACCACTAAATAATCAACACCAGCTTCAATATTGAAATTGACTAATTCTGTCAAAGCATTGGTATCAACAGCTCCATTCTCTGTAAATGGAGTAATTAACGCTACACCTGTTCCTTTTAAATCACTCATTTTTTAAAACATCCAAACGGGATGTGTATTTTTCTATTTCTTTAAGAACCTCATTGCAAGAATAAGAGTCCATATTAATTATTAAATCGCATAATCTAGGATTGTTCGTTCCTAGACCGATTCTAAAAGAGGATTTGGTATGAGCGCTTATCCATTGAATTCTAATATCATCAGCCGTATAGAGTTGAATTAGAATTCTGAAGGGCTTGTCTATAAAAAAATTGACTTCTGGGTGATCGATGATTGATTTACTATTGGGAGTAAGTGCTTTTATCGCAACAGTTGAAGCGTAATCATCTTCAACTTGAGTATCGATTGACAAAAGTGTAATCTTTGCTCTGTTGACATTGAATAGCAATGCGAGACGATCTTTTAACACATCGTTTTCACACCAAGATTCATCTACAATACAGCCAATGGTCTTTTGGTCAATATCGCTAAACCCAAATGAATCATCTTCCAACTTACTTTGAAGGCTTTTGACAAATTTGTAAGCGTTGTATTTTTTAACTAACCTCTTAAAGAACATAATCATTTAGTTGCGCACTAAATAACAGTGCAAATATAAAACCTTTATACATCTTAAATAATAAACAAATTGTTATAAATTTAACATTTTATTGAATCATCTCTTGAAACTCAACTTCTGAAATGATTGGAACACCTAATGATTCTGCCTTCTGGCGTTTTGAAGGACCCATATTATCTCCAGCGACCAAATAGTCTGTTTTTGAGGATATTGAAGAAGAAACCTTGGCTCCATTATCCTTAATTAGACTCTTGAGTTCATCTCTAGAATGGATACTAAACACACCTGATACCACAAAAACTTTACCCTTTAATACATCGGATTGAGATTTGAGCTTTTCTTCTGAAAGAGCTAATTGCAGACCGTAGGTTTTGAGTCGCTCTATCATCATTGTATTGCCAAGATCTTCAAAAAACTCGATCACACTTTTAGCAATGCGTTCTCCAATTTCATCAACTGCTATTAAGTCATCGAAAGTAGCTGTTGCAAGTGTATCAATTGATTTAAAAGCCATCGCTAATTTTTCTGCAACCGTTTCTCCAACAAATCGAATACCCAAGGCAAAGAGTACTTTTTCAAAAGGTTTTTGCTTAGAAGCTTCAATACCTTCGATCATATTGGTCGCTGATTTTTCGGCCATTCGATCCAGCCCCATTACATCTTCAGCTCTCAAGGTATACAGATCAGCATAAGTAGATATAAGCCCTGCTTGAAACAATAATTGAACAGTCTCAGCTCCTATTCCGTCAATATCCATAGCTTTTCTGGATATAAAGTGTTCAATTCTCCCTGTGATTTGAGGAGGACATCCATAAGTGTTTGGACAATAATGCTTAGCGTCACCTTCTTGTTTTGTAAGTGCTGTATGGCACTCTGGACACTGATGGATAAATTCTATTGCTGTCGTTGAATCTGATCGCATAGAAAGATCTACACCGACTATTTTGGGGATGATTTCTCCACCTTTTTCGACAAATACAGCATCTCCAATTCTGAGATCTAATTTTTTGATCTGATCTTCATTGTGAACAGAAGCTCTTTTGACAATTGTACCGGCCAATAAAACAGGTTTGAGATTAGCAACAGGTGTAATGGCTCCTGTTCTACCCACCTGATAACTGATGGATTCTAGAATGGTCGACTTTTGTTCAGCTTTAAATTTATAAGCAATTGCCCAACGAGGTGCTTTTGAGGTATAACCCAACTCTTCTTGATGCGCAAACGAATTGACTTTGATGACCACACCATCGGTTTCATAAGGCAGTTCATGTCTTGCCGCATCCCAATAATCGACAAAATCAAACACCTCTTCTATCGATTTACACTCCTTTGCCGTATCTGGTATTTTAAAACCCCATTGCTTGGCCGCTTGAAGAAAACTCATCTGATTTTCGATGTTCATATCTTCAGAGGCAATACCATAGATCAAACAGTCCAAAGGGCGCTCGGCAACTAAGGTGCTATCTTGAAGTTTTAAACTCCCTGAAGCAGTGTTTCTGGGGTTCATATAGGGTTCCTCTCCCTCAGATATTCGCTGCTGATTCATTTTTTGAAATCCCTCAAGTGGAAGTATGATCTCTCCTCTGAGCTCCATACTAGAAGGATACGCTCCATTTAAAGAGAGTGGGATTGTATTAATCGTTCTGATATTAGCTGTCACCTCATCTCCCTGAATACCATCCCCTCTAGTTACTGCTCTAATCAACTGTCCATTTTCATAGGTGAGATTGATCGAAGCTCCATCGTATTTCAATTCACAAGTAAAGCTAAATGTATCATCAGAAATATTTTTAACAATTCTTGCCTGCCAATCTAACAAATCTTGACGATCATAAGAATTGTCTAGTGAGTACATACGATGCGTATGAACCACCGTTTTAAAATTCTTAGTCACTTCTCCCCCAACGCGAACAGTCGGTGAATTAGGGTCGTAAAATTCAGGATGCTGAGCTTCTAATTCTTGGAGCTGTTTTAAAAGCATATCGAACTCAAAATCACTTATCGATGGCTGATCTAAGACGTAATATTGATAATTATGGGCTCTTAATTGAGCTCTGAGTTCTTCTATCTGTTGTTTAATATTCATCGTATTGCAGATACTATTCGATTCTTTCCAAATCGATCGTTGATTAGTTCTATTTGTTTGTATTCCATTTCATCTAACAGAGCCACGGTCTCTTCTCCAAAAGCTTCGTTAATCTCAAAACAAAGCATGCCTCCTAAATTTAAATGATCTTTTGCCAACATCGCAATTTTTCTGTAAAAAAGCAAAGGATCCTCATTAGAGACAAACAAGGCCAAATGAGGTTCGTGATTTAAAACGTTAGGTCTCATTGCTTCCTTTTCAAGATTCCTTATGTAAGGAGGGTTGGAAACAATAAGATCGTAAGAATTTTTCAGAGTAGTTATATTCAAAACATCTTCTTGTAGGAGTTCCACCTCTAAATCATTTATTTTAGCATTTTCTTCAGCAGTTTTTAAAGCCTCCTTTGAAACGTCCATCAAACTAACCTGAGCTCTTGGAGCTTTGTGTTTTAAACTGATTCCTATACAACCTGAGCCTGTTCCTATATCCAATATTCTATAAACTTCGCGCTTCTTTAAATAAGAATCTAAATAACAGATGAGATCTTCGGTTTCAGGCCTTGGAATTAAGACTGATGAATTCACTTTAAAACGAAGTGACATAAATTCACTGTATCCTAAAATGTATTGAATGGGTATATGCGATTTTAAATCTTCTAGAGCCTTCTCAAACTTCAAGGCCTCATTTTCATCTATTTCAAAATCTGGTTTTAAATGAAGTACAAAGCGTTGCTCACCCAAGAATTCTTCAATGAGTTGATAAAAAAAGCTCAACACTTCTTCCCCGTCATAATCAGAATCCAAAGCCTCTAAAAAGGATTGTTTTACAGTACTTAATTTCATCCTAAAGATCAATTATCATATGTACGGGACAGGAGTGATGACCCGTATCACCAAGGGGCCCGTCGATATAATCAAAACCTGTTTTGCGATAGAGAACTTGCGCAGCTTCCATTTGAGGCATGGTTTCTAAATAACATTTTTCAAAACCAAGACCTCTAGCCGTGTCTAAACACTTTTGCATCATTTGAGCACCTAAACCTCTCCCCCTTGCCTGTTCCAAAAAATACATTTTTTGCAATTCACATACAGGTCCAGTGTAATTATCCAACTGACAAACTCCTGCGCTTCCGATGATCACTCCATCTTCTTCAATAACAAAGTAGACACCTTTTTCTTTGGCCTTATAGGATTCATACATCTGATCCAATGCTGTATCAGCATAGGCTGTTCCTACTTTTGGAACATTAAATTCGATCAAGACTTTTCGAATTAAATCTGCTACAGCTCTATTGTCTTTTGCTTCTATTTCTCTTATTAGTACACTCAAGAAAATAATCGTTTAGAATAGTTTATTTTTGTGATGTGAATATACATGAAAAATACATGAATCGAGCAATTGAACTGGCTAAAAATGCCATACGATCTGCTTATCCAAACCCAGCAGTGGGCTGTGTTATTGTTCACCAAAACAAAATCATTGGAGAGGGATATACGAGTCCCTACGGAGGGCCCCATGCTGAAGTAAACGCCATCGCTAGTGTCAAAGATCCTTCTTTACTTATAGATTCAGAACTATACGTCACTCTTGAACCCTGTGCGCATTTTGGAAAAACTCCTCCCTGTGCTAATTTAATTGTATCTAATAAAATACCAAGAGTTTTTATAGGTCTCTTAGATCCCAATCCACAAGTAGCTGGTAAGGGAATTGAAATTCTAAAAGAACACAACATTGATGTTACTCGAGGAGTTCTTGAGAAGGATTGCAAAAAACACCACAGAAGATTTCTTTGCTTTCAAGAAAACAAGAGACCTTATATCACCTTAAAGTGGGCTGAGACAAAAGATCATTTCATGGCACCTACCAAGAAAATGAGATCTCAAACAGCCGAACCTTATTGGATTAGCTCTAGAGCATCAAGGGCTAGAGTACATCTTTGGAGATCCAAAGAACAGGCCATACTCATTGGAGTAAACACTCTTAGAGAGGACAATCCCTTGCTCGATGTTCGAATGGTTCATGGAATGAATCCTATACCTATTATAATTGACCCAAAATTGAGTATTGATTCTTCTTACCATTTATATTCAAATCCTGATTTAATTGTTTTTGTAGATTGCACTACAAAATACAAGCAAGAAGAATATCCTTTTCGTATTCTTAAGATCGATTTTTCCAAAGAGGTCATCCATCAACTATTGGAGCACTTATATCGTTTAAAGATACTCAGCCTTTTTATTGAAGGAGGAGCTTATACTTTAAATGAGTTTATAAAATCTGGAATATGGGATGAAGCAAGGGTAATTCAGTCGACTAATGAATTTAAAGATGGAATCAAAGCTCCGGAAATAAAACTCAACCCAACACACAAAGAATTCATCGAAAGCGATTGCATTTCATATTATATCAATTCACCAAATGAATAGTTATAAGACCATTGCAAAAGCTGTTGAGGCAGTACTACACAAAGATCGCAAAAGTAAGTTTATTGCTTATGCCTACCCTTTAATCTCTGAAGATGAAGTCAAACCCATCGTGGAGCGATTGAGAAAAGAATACCCAACGTCTAATCACGTATGTTATGCCTGGCAATTAGGAGTGGAACATCCTCATTTTAGAGCTAATGACGATGGAGAACCCAACAATTCAGCTGGACAACCTATTTATGGACAGATACAAGCTTATGATCTTACCAACGTCGGAATCTTTGTCGTTCGAATATTTGGAGGCACCAAATTAGGAGTCGGCGGTTTAATTACAGCCTATAAAACTGCAGCGCAATTAGCCCTAGAGGAAGCTAAAATCATTCAAAAAGAATTAGTAAAGACCATAGAACTTCAATTTGATTACAAATTTTTAAGCTTTGTGATGAGTGCGATTAAAAAATTTAACATAAATATTCTAAGTCAAGAATCCAATTTAAATTGCACCTATATTATAGAAGTCCCTCTAAAAGATGTCGAACTCTTTATAACTCAACTCGAACAACAGCATCAAATAACAATTAATGAAGTTAATAAAGAGCGTCTAAGATGATTTCAGGGCATTTCATAGGCTTATTAGTCTCCATATCTACAAAAACCAAAACAGTACTTGCAGTTGCAGCTAATTGATTTTTAGAATTATAGATTTCATAATTAAAAATCATCTTTGCAGTAGGAGTTTCAGCTAGCCAACATTCTACTCTTATTTCCTCCTCAAAATAAAGAGGGAGTTTGTAATTGACATTTAGTGAAACAACAGGTAGTTTAATTCCTTCCTTTTCCATTTTCGCATAGGAAAACCCTAATTGTTTCAACCAGTCAAGTCTTGAAATTTCAAGATAAAGAGCGTGATTGGCGTGATGAACAACTCCCATTTGATCCGTTTCTGCGTAACGAACAATTATATGTGATTTAGAACGATTCAATTTAATTTATTTTGTATATTTCTTAATTGTTTTTTTGAAAAAATGATTGATAAATATCAATGGTTGAAACGTTAATAATCTAAATTAAAAAAAGTTAAAAATCAATGCCTTTTTCATTTTTTTTATAAAAGAATTGTTCACATATTTGTCAATGTATTTCGAGAGTGATTTACAATCGTTTTTTTCTAAAAAAACACCAACCGAAAGTTTTTAGTGAGCTTTTAAAATTTCACTTAAAAATAAACCAAATTAAACCAAAAATACCTAATTAAAACATGAGCTTAACTGCGAACGATGTTTGGAACAACTGTCTCCTTTTTATAAAAGATAACATACAAGCGCAGGCATACAAGACATGGTTTGAACCTATTAAACCAGTCAAACTTCAAGATCAAGCTCTCAGTGTTCAGGTTCCTTCAAAATTCTTTTACGAATGGTTAGAAGAGCATTATGTAAAGCTCTTAAAGGTGGCACTCACTAAACAACTAGGTGAGAGTGCTAAATTGGTTTATATCATTAAAATGGAAAACACTTATGGCAACAAGGAGCCTTTTACTGAAAAAATTCCTTCTGCCAATAGAGCTATCACTAATGAACCTCAGGAACTAGACGTTCCTATCAAGTCAAAGAGTCCAGAGTTAAAGAATCCATTTGTGATTCCTGGAATCAGAAATATTAAAATTGAATCGCAACTCAACCCTAACTATAATTTTGAAAATTTCTTAGAAGGTGATTCCAACAGACTTGCTCGTTCAGCGGGTATGGCCGTTGCCAATAAGCCTGGGGGTACTTCATTTAACCCACTGTTGGTCTTTGGAGGAGTTGGTCTTGGAAAAACTCACTTAGCACATGCTATCGGGGTTGACATCAAAGACAAATATCCAGAACGCACTGTACTGTATATCTCTGCAGAAAAATTTACACAACAGTATATTGAGTCAGTTAAAAAGAATACTCGTAACGACTTTATCCATTTTTACCAACTCATAGATGTACTGATTATTGATGATGTACAATTCCTTTCAGGAAAGTCGGGAACTCAAGATGTGTTCTTTCACATATTTAACCACTTACACCAAAACGGAAAGCAGGTTATTTTAACTTCGGACAAGGCTCCTGTCGATATGCAAGATATCGAGCAACGACTCTTATCGAGGTTTAAATGGGGGCTTTCTGCGGAACTTCAATCACCAGATTATGAAACTAGAGTATCGATTCTAAAGAACAAGCTCTACAAAGACGGTGTTGAAATGGACGATCAGATTGTTGAATACGTCGCTAAGCACATTAAATCGAATATCCGAGAGCTCGAAGGAGCTATTATATCTTTAATCGCTCAGTCCTCTTTTAACAAAAGAGAAGTAACACTTGATTTAGCGCAGCAGGTTGTTGAGAAATTTGTCAAAAATACCAAGAGAGAAGTTTCGATCGACTACATTCAAAAAGTGGTATCCGACTATTTTGAAATGGATGTCAGCACACTACAATCGAAGACCAGAAAACGTCATATTGTACAAGCTAGACAACTCGCTATGTTTTTTGCTAAAAAATTCACCAAGGCTTCACTAGCAAGTATTGGTTCTCAAATTGGCAAAAGAGATCACGCTACTGTATTACACGCTTGCAAGACCGTAGATAACCTAGCTGAAACTGACAAACAGTTCAGAAAATACATCGAAGACCTCTCTAAGAAGTTCTCCTAAACCCTTACACTTCCCTTATGGAAGCATCTCATTACGGCAAAATTTATTTAATACCCACAACTCTTGGGGATACAGAACCATTGGAGGTGTTACCTATTTCCATTAAAAAGGCTATTGAGCGAATTGATTATTTTGTTGTTGAGAACGAAAAAACAGCCCGCAGGTTTATCAAAAAGATAACTCCATCCAAAAAACAAGTCAGTTTAAAGCTAAGTGTCATAAACAAATACACGGACCCAATGGAACTACCAAGTTTTTTAGACCCTTGCTTAGAAGGTCATTCAATTGGTGTGATATCTGAAGCAGGTTGTCCTGGTGTTGCTGATCCTGGGGCAGATATTGTAGCGATTGCTCACCAAAAAAACATACAGGTTGTACCCTTAGTTGGGCCTTCTTCAATTCTTTTAGCATTGATGGCAAGTGGGTTTAACGGTCAAAATTTCGCCTTTATAGGTTATCTACCTATTGATAATACCGTTAGAAAATCTGCTATAAAGCGTTATGAAAATCAATCTAAATCAAACCATCAAGCATTGATTTGCATTGAAACACCCTATCGTAACAATAAATTGTTTGAAGAATTCTGTAATAGCTTATCGCCTCAGACCAAGCTTTGTATTGCATGTGACATTACTTTGCCAACAGAATATATCAGCACTAAGACCATAGCTGATTGGAAGAGAAGCAAGATCGATCTCCACAAAAGACCTTGTATTTTTATAATTCAAGCTTAAATTAACTTGGGATCTTTACGCATCTCCACCATGGATACATCATATCCAGCAAACTTTTTCATATAGTTTGAGACGGAGGTTCCATAAGCATCTTTAAAATCTTCTTTTCCCCAGCTGATCAAAAATTTCTTCACATTACCTGGTCCTGCTAAGTGAGCTGCAGCCAAGATACCACTCTCAGTTATCTCAACTCCCCCAATCACTCTACCACTGTAAAAGTTGATGTAATTTCTAAGAACCCATTTGTTACGCGAAGTATTGTGATTGAACACACGCTCTTGAAAAGCAGGATCGTTTAAAAAACATTGGTGATCTTCTACTCCGAAAAGATTTAATGTTGCTTTACCAAATTGGTATTTACCCATATAACCAAAAGTATTGACTCTTGAATAATCACCTTGAGATTCTTTAAAGCCGATCGCTTCTTTAAAGGCGATGTATCCAGTCGATAAATAAGGGGTGAATGTTCCAGATTCGGGGTGGGTATCCCCTACGCCATAAAAAAATTCTTTATTTATTTTTAAAGAATTAGGCACTGAAACTTCGGTGTGTGTGTTGGAATAAAAACTACTTGTCAAAAAAATTAGTGCACTTCCAACCAACAAAATGAACTTTCTCATATTTTGGTTTTCTAGCAATTGCTGCTAAAATTCGCTGCAAATTTACAACTATTTTTTTAATTCAAGCAAATATGAGTTTAAACAACTGATTTACAGTGCTTTACCTTTTTATTTTTTGTTCATTTATCCAAGCTACGTATTCCTTCTTATTTTTATTGTGCTGTCTAAGCGTACTTGCAAACTTGTGATAACCGTAGTTTTTAACATCAGCCACAAAGAAGATATAGTCGTGCTTTTTAGGGTTTAACACTGCTTCTAAAGCCGAGAGATCAGGCATCGCAATAGGCCCTGGGGGGATTCCTTTGTATTTATAAGTATTGTATGGTGAATCAATTTTTAAATCTTTATAAAGCACCCTTCTGATGACCATATCAAAGTCATCGGCTTCTTTTCGAAGTGCATAAATAACTGTTGGATCAGCTTGTAACTTCATACGTTTTGCTAATCGATTTAAATACACCCCAGCAATAGTAGGTCGTTCATCAGCCTTAACAGACTCTTTGTGAACAATTGAAGCCAAACTATAGACCTCTGTAGGGGTTAATCCGTATTTCTTTGCTTTTGCGATCCTAGATGAATTCCAATACTTTTTATATTCGTTTAGCATTCGATCCCTAAATTCATCAGCAGAGGTATTCCAATAAAACTGATAAGTATTTGGAATATACATACTCAAAGCTGTGTCTGCATTAAATTTTTGAGCTGATAAAAAATCCTTGTCTTGAAATGATTGAATTAAACTCAATGAATCAGCTTCTATTTGCTCAGCGATTTTTGCAGCAAGTTTGTCCAATCGATCTAAATTGTTAAAAGTCACATTTATTGGCTCTGACTTTAATCTGAGCATATTGATCATCTCATTATTGCTCATTTCTTTCTTAATAGTATACTTCCCAGGTCTAATTCGATCGAGATATCCCTTTTGCTTAGCAATAATCATAAAGGCCTTTGGGTGCTTTAGATAAGGACTAATCATAGCTTCCAAATCCTTTTCGTCGGCTCCTGTAGGAATAAAGAGCTCCACTTGATCCTCTTCAAATGAGGTATTTGAAAGATTGATCGATGAATAAATCTTATAGGATATTAAACCTCCTACAATCATCAAACCGATAACAACATTCAATACTATTTTTCTCTTTTTAGCCATAGCTTAGAATATGCGCTGATATAATAATTCATTTTTAAAATTGCCTTTTGAATAGTGCCAATCTCTTTTGATGGCTACTTGTTCAAATCCCATTTTTTCAAACAGGGCAATGCTCTCATTATTGTCTTCTACAATGTTTGCGTATAGTTGATGTAGCTTTAATTCACTTACCGCATAATCACAAATCAACTTTAAAGCCTCACTTGCAAATCCCCTTCCTCTAAATTCTTTTTCAATAATAATGCCAACTCCTGCTCTACTGTGAAGATAATTAAAATCAAATAAATCGATAAATCCAACAGCAGTTTCATCCGAAAGTGCAATAACAAATCGTTTTTGATGAACTTCTTCAATCGATTTATCTGAAGCTCTTATATATTCAATCAGTAATTCTCTAGAAAAAGGTTCGTTAGTATCACTGAGTTCCCAATAGTCTACATTGTTTTCAATTTGATCCAAAAAGACCAAATCATCCATTTTTAATCCTCTGAGATGAATTTTATGAACCATTTTCGATTGAAATACTTCCCTCAAACACCAATTGTGCCGGACCTTCTAAATAGACTTCTTTATAAGCCTTATCTTCATAACTAAAATGAACGCGAAGGTCTCCTCCTTTGGTGTGTAATACTATTGGTGAACTCGCTCCACTTCTTGAATGAAGGCAGATAGCAGCAGCTGTAGCACCTGTTCCACAAGAATAGGTTTCATCCTCAACACCTCTTTCATAAGTTCTTATTGACAAGCTACCCTTAGAATTTTCACAGATAAAATTCACATTGGATCCGGCCTGTCCATAGATACCATATCTAATTCTTCTCCCTTCTTCAAACACATTGAAGTCCTCTAATTCTTTTACAAATTGAACGTGATGTGGTGATCCTGTATCTGCAAATAAGTAAGCCTGATTATCGACAATCTTATCGACATCTGTCATTTGAAGTTTTACCAACCCATCAACAACAGTCGCATTGTGTAATCCATCCACTGCCATAAAAGTAGCGCTAGCATCAATGACTCCTAATTGTTTTGCAAATGCCACCAAACACCTTCCTCCGTTTCCACACATAGTGGAAGTATTTCCATCAGAGTTGTAATACACCATCTGAAAATCGTATTGTGGATGATTTTCAAGTAAGATAAGTCCGTCAGCTCCAATACCAAATCTTCTATGACATAGCTTAGCCACAAGATTGGTGTCTTCTTTTGGAAACTGCTCGTCTCTATTGTCAATCATTACAAAATCGTTCCCTGTTCCTTGGTATTTGTAAAATTTCAAATTCACTTTAATAGTTTTAGAGTCACAAATATAGCCATTTATTAAGGTTTTTTTAGCAGTTAAAGAGTCGTTAAATATTTTAGTTAACTTCACATCTTGTATACTTTTGAGTTATTAATTCAAAATAAATAACAAGAGATGAAAAAAACTGCAACAATAATTGGAATTTCAATTCTCAGTAGCGTATTTACTTTAGTGCTTTTTATCGCTTTAAAACCTGATTCAAATTCAACTTATTCAACCAGCGAACAACATCCACCTTATTTCCAAACCAATTACTCCAGTGCTCTTGTAGCAGGAGAATCAACAGACTTTACAACTGCTGCCGACAAGACCATCAACACAGTAGTCCATGTTAAAAACGTTTCTGTAGCCAAGACAAATCCGCTGATGGAATTCTTTTACGGCTACAAATACCAAGGAGAACCACAAGTAGGTACCGGTTCAGGAGTCATTATTTCTCAGGATGGCTATATCGTCACTAATAATCACGTAATCGACAATGCTACAGAATTAGAAGTGACCTTGAATAACAATAAAACCTATAAGGCCACACTTGTTGGATCTGATCCAAACACTGATATTGCTCTTATCAAGATTGAACCAGAGGAAATACTCCCCTATTTAGCATTTGGTGATTCTGACGCCACAAAAATTGGTGAATGGGTACTGGCTGTGGGGAACCCCTTTAATCTAACTTCAACAGTAACAGCGGGAATCATCAGCGCCAAAGCGAGAGATTTAGGAAAAAATCAATCGTTTATTCAAACCGATGCAGCGGTTAATCCTGGAAATTCTGGAGGTGCTCTAGTCAATACAAATGGAGATCTCATAGGAATCAACACAGCGATTACTTCTATGACTGGATCCTATATTGGTTATTCATTTGCTGTTCCAAGTAATATTGCAAAAAAAGTGGTTGAAGACATCATGGAGTTTGGTACAGTTCAAAACGGAATATTAGGTATTTCAACCATTACTTCTATTAAAGTTTTAGAAGAACAAATGGGAGTAAATGACCTTGAGGGTGTTTACGTTCAAAGTATTGAAGAGGGTTCTGGAGCTGAAAAATCAGATCTTAAAGAAGGCGATATCATCAAGAAAATAGACCGTATCAAAGTGACTAAATTTGCTGATTTAACTACTTATCTCAAAGCAAAAAGGCCTGGTGATGTGGTTGAATTAGAAATTTCAAGAGCTGGAACTATTGAATTCATTCCTGTGACCCTTTCTGAGCGAATGAGCATCAATTTACCAATTCTCGGACTTACGGTTAAAAACCTCACTCGTTCTGATCAAAAATCCTATGGAGTTAAACGCGGTGTTAAAATAACTGACGTTCCTAGAAACTACCAGGGATATGGTTTAGAAGGAAAGGTGATCACCAATGTTGACGACCAAGAAATCCACGATATCAACGACGCCAAGCACATTTTTGAAAACCTTCAAAGATATAAGAGAATCGTCATTAGTATGGTTAATACTGATGGTGAAATTGAGCGCTTGATACTTCAATAGACTCTAAAGGCTTTTAATTTCGACGATTATCGACTATATTTGATATATAACGATATATCAGATGAAGTTAAAAGCCTATATATTACACCTATTTCTTTTCTGTTTTGGAATTCAGTTTTCTTTTGGTCAATCTCAATCTGTTGTCGATAGAACCAAGGAAGAGCTCAAGAGTTTAAACGAGATTCAAAACCCTTCCATAGAGGAACAATTTCAATATATTTTAGACAAGAGCTACAACTATACTGCTGACGAAATTCCTTTTGAAGTCATTAAAAACAGATATATTCTCGCTTTTAAAGAGAACTTAACGGATTCTCTAGCACTTCTTCAAAAGAAAATAAAAGCTCATAACAGTGTTGTCGATGGGCTCCATCAACAAATTAGCGCTTCAACAGATACGATAAAACAACTTGAATCCGACAAAAGCGATCTCAGTACTCAGACATCAACGATCAACATCTTAGGAATTGCCATTGAAAAGTCTCTGTTTAAACTTATAGTATTAAGTGTTTTAATAGTACTGATCATCGTTGTTGTAGTATTGATTTCAAAGCTTAAAAAAGCTAATGAGATTGTAGAAGAAGCTAAAAGTGAAGCTGAAGCTGCTCAAAAAGAACAAGAAAAGTTTAGAAGAACTTCCATGGAGCGTGAACAAAAACTAAAAAGAGAGTTACTTAATTTGAGTAAACAAAATACTTCTACGATTAGCTCAAGTACAAATACTACTACTTCTGCACCAAAAAAGGAAGCTCCTAAAAAGAGCACTACAACTGCTAAGAAATCTCCAAAAAAGTAGCATAAAGTATATTATCTCATCCCTTTGGTTTAAATTTGCGCCATGAGAATTGATATCATTACCCTACTTCCTGAACTTCTTAAAAGTCCTTTTGAAGCCTCGATAATGAAGAGAGCTATTGAAAAGGAGCTCGTAGAAGTACACTTTCACAATTTGAGAGATTATACTGATTTGAGCTACAATCAGGTAGATGATTATCAATACGGAGGTGGTGCCGGAATGGTAATTATGATCGAACCTATCGACAAATGTATTTCAAAGCTCAAGAGTGAACGCAACTATGACGAAGTCATCTATCTCACTCCTGACGGTGAAACACTCAATCAACAGATTGCCAACAATTTATCGCTCAAAGGAAATATCATCATGCTCTGTGGTCACTACAAAGGAATCGATCAACGTGCAAGAGACCTATTTATCACTAAAGAGATTTCAATAGGAGACTATGTGCTTTCTGGTGGAGAATTGGGTGCTGCGGTTTTATGTGATGCCATAGTTCGATTATTACCAGGAGTTCTCAATGATGAAACTTCTGCCCTAACAGACTCTTTTCAGGATAATTTATTAGCTCCACCTGTATACACAAGACCAGCTTCTTACAAGGGTCTAGATGTTCCTGAAATCTTACTCAGTGGCAATTTTCCTAAAATCGAAAAGTGGAGAGAAGAACAAGCGTATAAAAGAACTGAAGAACGTCGCCCCGACCTTCTCGAAAACAGTGAAAATTAAGGAGATTTTTATTTGTAGATTCAAGGAACAAGTACTAAATTTGCAGTCGATTAAATTCAACCTCTGACGATATCCGTGAATGTTGCTTTTAACTAATAATAAGAAAAATATACAATGGAGTCATTAATTAAGTTTGTACAAGACGAATTTGTTCAAAAGAAAGAACTTCCTGATTTTTCAGCTGGTGATACAATCACTGTTTATTACGAAATCAAGGAAGGTGAAAAAACTAGAACTCAGTTTTTTAGAGGCGTAGTTATTCAACGTAGAGGTACTGGTTCATCTGAAACCTTTACAATTAGAAAAATGTCAGGAACTGTTGGAGTTGAGCGTATCTTCCCTATCAACCTTCCTGCACTTCAAAAAATTGAAGTAAACAAAAAAGGTAAAGTTCGTCGTTCTAGAATTTACTACTTCAAACAACTTAGAGGTAAGAAAGCTAGAATTAAAGAGGTTAGATCTTAATTCAAACTTATCTGTTACAATTAAAATCCCCATAGCGACTTTAGAGTTATGGGGATTTTTTAACATTATTATCCTACAAAACAAACAGCTTTATGTCGACAATCATATACACTAAAACTGATGAGGCACCAGCTTTAGCTACTCAGTCACTATTACCAATTGTAAAAACATTTACCAAACACGCATCAATTGAAATTGAAACAAAAGATATTTCTCTTGCAGGAAGAATCATTGCTCAATTTCCAGAGCGTCTAAAAGAAGATCAACGTATTAACGATGATTTAGCTTTATTAGGTGACTTAGCTAAAAAGGATGGTACCAATATTATTAAACTTCCAAACATTAGTGCTTCTATTCCACAGTTAAAGGCTGCGATTAAAGAATTACAAGACAAAGGTTACAACTTACCTAATTATCCTGATTCTCCTGCAAATGAATTAGAATCAGAGATTAAGGCTAGTTACGATAAAATAAAAGGATCAGCTGTAAACCCAGTATTAAGAGAAGGTAACTCAGATAGACGTGCTCCAAAGGCAGTTAAGAATTTTGCTAAGAAAAATCCTCATAGTATGGGTGCATGGTCAAAGGATTCAAAAACTGCTGTTGCAACTATGAATGCAGGAGATTTTAAATCAAATGAGAAATCAGTTACCGTTAACAAAGCAACTTCCATCAACATCGTTTTAAATTCAAATGATGGATCTCAAAAAGTACTCAAAGGGAATTTAAATTTACTAGCTGGTGAAATCATCGATGCGACTGTAATGAATAAGTCTGCATTAATTGATTTCTTAAAAAAATCATTTGCAAAAGCTAAAGAAGAAGGAGTGTTATTATCGCTTCACTTAAAAGCAACCATGATGAAGGTTTCAGATCCAATCATCTTTGGTATGGCTGTTGAAGTATTCTTCCAGGATGTGTTTGCAAAACACGGTGATTTATTAAAATCTATCGATGTAAACCCAAATGACGGTTTAGACACCCTGCTATCTAAGATTGACGCTTTAGAAGGGTCTGATAAAGAACTTTTATTAGCTGCAATTGAAAATGCTATCAATGATGGTGCTGATTTAGCAATGGTAAACTCTGATAAAGGAATTACTAACTTACATGTTCCATCTGATGTCATCATCGATGCTTCAATGCCTGCAATGATCAGAAATGGAGGAAAGATGTGGGATAAAGAGGGAAAAGAAAGAGACACTATAGCTGTTATTCCAGACAGTTCTTATGCTAGTATCTACCAAGCTACTATCGAATACTGTAAAGAAAATGGTGCTTTAGATCCTTCTACTATGGGAACAGTTCCTAATGTAGGATTAATGGCTCAAAAAGCTGAAGAATACGGATCTCATGATAAAACCTTTCATATTGAAACAGCTGGTACAGTTGATGTAATCGACAATGAAACAGGTGCTACATTAATTCAGCATACTGTTGAAGAAGGTGATATTTGGAGAATGTGTCAAGTAAAAGACGCTCCTATTCAAAACTGGATTCAATTAGCTGTTAACAGAGCTAAAGCAACAGGAACTCCTGCTGTATTCTGGCTAGATAAAAACAGAGCTCATGACGCTGAGTTAATCAAAAAAATTGACAAGTATTTACCAGAGTATGATACTACTGGATTAGATATACAAATTTTAGCTCCTTATGAAGCGACTATATTCTCTCTTGAACGTATTTCAAAAGGAGAAGATACTATTTCAGTTACTGGAAACGTATTAAGAGATTACTTAACTGATTTATTCCCTATTTTAGAAGTAGGAACTTCAGCAAAGATGCTTTCTATTGTTCCGCTTATGAATGGCGGTGGATTGTTTGAAACTGGTGCAGGTGGATCTGCTCCAAAACACGTTCAACAATTTGTAGAAGAAGGTCACCTTAGATGGGATTCTCTTGGTGAGTTCTTAGCATTAGGAGTCTCTTTAGAATACAATGCTGAAAAAGAATCAAATCCTAAAGCTAAAATCTTAGCTGATGCATTGGACAAAGCTACAGAACAATTATTAACTGAAAATAGATCACCATCTAGAAAAACAGGTGAACTTGGAAATAGAGGTTCACATTTTTACTTAGCAATGTACTGGGCAGAACAATTAGCAGCTCAAAATACAAATGCTGACCTAAAAGCTAAATTTGCTCCACTAGCAAATGCTTTAAAAGCAAATGAAGAAGAGATTGTTAAAGAATTATTAGCTTCTGAAGGTAAAGCTCAAGATATCGGAGGATATTATTTGCCTGATGCAGTTAAAGTTCAAGCAGCAATGCGTCCATCTAAGACTTTTAATGAGATCTTAAATCAATATTAATAAATGGCTGATCGATCTAAAATAACTGAGGGCATTAAAACTCTTGTATTTACAGTTGGGTTAATGTTTTTAGCTCCTTTTACGATTTATGAAGCCTTTAAAAATCAAGAACACCCACTATATATTCCTGTTCTTGGACTCGGAATTATTCTTGCAGTATTAGCAATTGTATTTGGATTCAAAGGAATTAAGAAGATTACAGATGGGTTATTTGATTAAATAAGATATCTACTAAATATTAAAACCAGCTTTAACGAGCTGGTTTTTTTATGTTTTAAAAATACTATATAATGCAGTTCATCGAATCATCTAACAACTAGCAATAAAAGGACATAACTTGATAGAAAAAATTATTCTATCATGAAATCTTCCATCATCCAAATTGGTTTTTCCTTTCTATTTCTTGCCCTTACAATCATGTCTTGTGAGAAAGATTCTGAAATTTTTAATGACAATGCTAATGACTTTGAAATTATTACTATAACCGAAAAGGGAAACTACAATCTTCTGATTAGTAATGCTAATAACCTGCCTCAAATCGTAAAAAGAATTGAAAAATACGATAAAACCAAATCATTTAAATGGTCCAAAGAAGAAGCATCTTCTTATTGGATTAATCCTGATCAAGTTGTTGCAACTGTTGATTCATTAGGAAATAAAACCTATGCCTTTGAACTGAAAAGCAAGCGTTATGAGCCTGAACATCTTTACAACTTAATTGTCGCCACAAGAGTAGATGACAAAAAAGTACATCCTTTTATTATGGATTATCAATTTATCAATTCCAACAAATACGCTTATGCTCGAGAAGAAAAAAGAGAATTTAAAGGAACGATCAATGTGTATTCTTATCAAAACTTCATAAGTTCAGTTGGCAATCTATCTGCTAGAGATACTCTTAACGCTACACCCTGCTATGAAGATATTGCAAGAACTGTAAGTGATTCTTCTGATAGTGGAGATGGTTCAAGTGGTGGAACAGGTGGAGATGGAGGCGGTTTAGGCAATGGTACTACCGGAGGTTCTTC
>Ga0255754_10000080_pt1 | contig 71415 bp, 68 predicted proteins | sample 101ome_22_FD_179954 | JGI IMG/M metagenome (GOLD analysis project Ga0255754, IMG submission 179954) | Coastal salt marsh microbial communities from the Groves Creek Marsh, Skidaway Island, Georgia - 101412BT metaG (version 2) | ecosystem: Environmental > Aquatic > Marine > Intertidal zone >... | reverse complement strand
ACAAATTACCGATTTAGGATTTATCAGTTCATCACATACTGTAATTGATTCATTAAATGCTTATACTGCATCAAATGATATTAAGATTTCTAATTTAGAATCAACAACTTCTTCATTAGAACAACGAGTTGGACAAATTGAATCAAATACAGGTTCGTATGATTCTCATACTGTATTAACATCACTTAATGAGTTTAGTTCATCTATACAAACTGAAGTAGATGGCTTATCTGCACAGACCTCATCTTATTTAACATCATTACCAAGTGATTTAGTAAGTGGAAGTTCTCAATTAACTTCTTCATATGATACAAGATATGCTTTAAGTGGTTCAAGTGGAGTTGTACCAAGTGGAACTATAAGTGGTTCATCTCAATTAACTTCCTCTTTTGATACAAGATATGCTTTAAGTGGTAGTGGTGGTTCTGCAGATACAACATATGATGGAAATAGAGTAATATCAAATGAAGATTTAGGAGATTTGTTCACCAACTCAGTAAATCCTGGTACAAGTGGTTCAATACAAGATTTCTTAAACGCAGTATTCTATCCAAATACAGGTCCAAGTATTTCAACTGGTAACCAAACGATTTCAGAGTATGTTTCAAGTGGTTCAAGTATTGTAACTTTAAGTGGAACTGACCCTGAAGGACAAGCAATTACATTTGGAACTGCATCATCATATACAGATGATTTAGTTAGAGTAGAAAGTGGAGTGTTAAAATTAAATGCACTTGCGGAATCATCATCATTCAATACAGATTCGGTTGGTGGTTCACATGGACACCAAGTTACTGTAACAGCAACAGATACTTTTGGTACTGTAACTGAAAAAGATATTTATGTAATCGTTACACCAAACGAAGCACCTAAATTTAGACAAACTTCAGTTGGTGGTAGTGTAATTACTTCATTTACTGCAAATTTAAATGAAAGTTCACCAAATTCTACTGTTGTTGGTACAATTTACTTTACAGATGCAGAATCTGATACAATTACAATTTATTCATCTTCAATTGATAGGGATGAATTTACTATTGTTAAAAATTCAACAAATGTTCAGATTATACAAAATACAGGTTCTCTAAATTATGAAAACCAAACACAATATACATTTAGTATATCTGCATCAGATGAACATTATGAAGCAGGACAGGATAGTGATTCAATAACTACATTACCAATTACAATAAATGTAACTGATAATGTTGTACCTGTTGTAAATAATCAAACACTAAGTTCAATAAATGAAAATTCATCAAATGGAGCAACAGTTGATACAATTGCAGCCTCTGATAGTGAAGGTGATACAATAACTTTTGTAGATTTTACTTTATACAAGTTAGAATTAGATAATGTAGATGTTCCAAGTGGTTCTTATGGTGGAACTTCACAATTAACAGACCCACACGAAAATCCATTCCAAATGGATTCATCTGGTCAAGTGACTCGTAAGACAGGAGTTTACTTAAATTCTGATTTAATAAACGAATATCAATATACTGTTTCGGTTAAAGATTCATATAACGAAAAATCATCACCTGCGATTGTAACCATACCAATTACAGATGATACACCAGCAACTCTTTCAGATAACTGGTCAGCAGGACCTTATATCAAAGAATCTGAAGTTACTGGTACAACTATAAAAACAACAAACTATGGTTCTACTCAAGCAGATTATAATTCAAACCAAAGTGGTACTTGGGGTTCATCTAATTCTGCAATATCAATTAACTCAAATGGTAATTTATCATTAGATGTTGATTTAAGTGGTTCTGTAACTCAAAGTGGTGATACTTTAGATTCAACAATTACATTTACAAACTCATTTGGTACAACAACTACTGATAACTTGAGTGTAACTATTGTTGCAAACTCTGCACCAACTGCTACATTTACAAATCAAAGTTCTAACTTTAACACAAACTTAGCAACAGATGGTACAACAATGGTAAGTATGAGTATTACTGATACTGAAGGAGATACACCTTATTCTGTTTCATTGAGTGGAACTAATGCAAGTGATTTGCAATTAGTTTATACGAATGTTGCATCATCATCTGTTGGTATTCAAGCAAATGGTAATTTATCCGCTGGTACTTACAATTATGATGTAGTAGTAACTGATTCTTATTCTGAATCAACAACTTATAGTGGTAGAAGTTTTACAATAGCATCTGCAGGTACGGGTACTCTTTCAACAAATGGTACTTTATATGTAATCGAATCGGCAACAAATGGTGATAATATAGTTATAAATTCGAATGGTAGAACTGGTACACAAGGAAGTGTTTCTGTATCCTACTCACCAAACTATGGTTCACAATCAGCTGGTTCATTCACTTCATCTAATGGATTGATTTCAATAAACTCATCAACGGGTGTATTATCAGTTGGTACTGATATTAGTGGTAGTGGAAATGTAAATGGTGATACAATTACATCAACAATTGGTTGGACAGACCAATATGGAAATGTGGGTAGTGATACAATTACAGTAAATGTTGCTAAAAACAACGCACCAAGTGTTTCATCTACTCAAACATTTAATACAAATACAAATCAGGCAACTGGTTCTTCGGAAATAGTAAGATTAAATTTATCTGATACTGAAGGTGATACTATTCCAAATAGTTCTTTAAGTTTTACAAACTATAATTCAACTTATTTTACCCCAAGTATCTCAACACCACAAATGAAGTTGTTAGTAAACTCAACTTCAATACCAGCAGGTAGTTATCCTTATACAGCTTCAATCGAAGATGAACATGGATTCGAAACAAGAGTACATAGTGGTTCTGTAACAATCATACAAGCAGGTAATGGTACACTTAGTGGAGATACTGCAATTTATATTATAGAATCTGCAGAAAATGGTTCTGTATTTAGAGACCAAACAGGATTTAATCAAGGAAGTCCTGCTCAATTAACCGTTTCATATGGTTCACCAAATTATGGTACAGCAGTAGTTCAATCATTTACCTCATCAAACGAGGCAATCGTTGTTGATTCAAGTGGTAATTTAACTCTTGGTGTAGATATAAGTGGTTCAGTAACTCAAAGTGGCGATACATTTACATCAACTATAACATTTGATGACCAATATGGAAATATTGGTAGTGGTTCAGTAACTGCAACTGTATTTGGTAACTCATCTCCATCTGCAAACTTTACTGATAATGGATTAAATTCAGATGAGGCAATTAGTGGTTCTGATATTGGTACATTAACTGTAACAGATACAGAAAACAACTCACCATTTACAATCACGCTCGCGGGAACGGATGGTGGTAAGTTTGATGTTAGTGGTAGTTCATCTCCATTCACAATAGAACCAACAGGTTCATTATCAGCAGGTTCGTATTCAATTAATATAACTGTAACTGATAGTTATGGAGAAAGTGTAACCTTAACAAATGAATCAATAGTGGTATCGGCAGCAGCAGATTATGGAAAAGTTTATATCTACACAAACACAAGAACTGGTGCTGGTACATTATCTGATGGTAACTATGATGGTTTAATGGGTATCACATCAGAAGATACATCTTTTGAACCAGATTTAATTACAGGATATCAAAGTGTTGGACCTTCTCCAATTTATGAACTTAAAACTGGTGAATTAGGTAGTTCATCAATCACAGTTGGTGGTGGAACAATGACTTTAAGAAACACAGTTAGTGGTTCGAACTTAGATACTATTATTTCAAGTTCATTTAATGGTAATGGTTCAACTGCTGAACAAATTATGATAATATTCCCAAGTGGGTCTGATATGGATGGTATTCCAACATCTATGACAGATAGTTTGGGTGGTAGTACAAATGGAGAATATGTACTATATCTAAAAGCAGCTGGTGAATCATCATTCACCGCCGCTGGAACACAAATCCATATGTTCGATGTAGATTCGGCAGTGGATGGTTATACAAGATGGAATATAATAGGTAGAAATAGTGTAAACACCGCGGCTTCTTATGAAGTAAGGTTAATTCCTTCGAGTGGTTCTGCACCATAATATTTATATAATAAAGAATAAAGGAGAAAAGTAAATGCCATCATTTAGTAGTAAGGTTGAATTAACCTCGGCAGCATCCGGTTCGGGAACGGCCCTCGCAGATATTGAATTTATCAAAGGTGCCTTTTATACTGTAGCTGAATACACAGATTTAGCTAACATTCCTATTGCTCGTATTTCTGATAAACAAGTTGTATGGGTTGAAGATGCTGAATCTACTTATCAAGCAACAGTAACTCAACCAGATTTTATTTCTACATTTACTCCAACAGTATCGTGGTCTGAATTTAGTGGATTTGGAGGAAGTGGTGGTTCTGGTACTGGTGATATCACTGCAGTAATTGCTGGTAGTGGTTTATTAGGTGGTGCATTTAGTGGAACAGCTCAATTAGATATAGGACAAGGTGATGGTATCATTACTGGTTCTAATTCTATTTCAGTAAGAGCATCAAGTGGAATCATTGTTAACTCAAATGGAGTATCTCTCGATACGGGTTCGGTACATTTTACCGAAGGTGTGGGTAAATCTACCATTGATGGTGGTGGAATTTAAATAAACTAAAACTTTTTTATATTTATATTGGAAGTACTATATAGTGCTTATTAAAAATATTTAGGCAAATGTCCTGTTGAACAAAATAAAGGTTTTCGGTTAAACATATTTAACAAAGGAAAAAAAAATAATGGCACAAATTATAAAACATAGACGGGGTTCGTTAGAATCTGTTGCTAGTGCTACCAAAAGAGCAGGTGAATTACTCGTTGTAACAGGTTCATCAGGCATTACTGCTGCTAACGGAGATTCATTATTGTTTCTTGGGGTAGATGGTTCTACGGTAACTCCAGCAAACAAAGTACTTCAAGGTACTTCTGTTCCTAATTTAACTGGTGGTGATTATGATACTTCGGTTGACGGTATTCCATTTTATGATACCGCAGAAGAAAAACTTTACATCCTTAATAAGGCAGGTAATGTTGAAGTAAAAGCATCGGCACAGACAGGTGGAACAGGAATCGTATCTGGTTCTTCACAAATTCAATTAGCTTTCACAGATAGTGGTTCTTTTACCACAGATAATGTTGGTGAAGGTTCAAACTTATATTATACAGATGCAAGAGTAAAATTAAAATTAGATGCTGAAACAGTAGTTAGTGGTTCAGGACAAATTACAATTTCTGATACTGATGGATATTCTACATTCAGTTCATCTTTAGCATCTACTGATGTAGCACAAAATCTTAGATTATCAAGTATTGAATCATTTACATCATCTTTAGATGATGATTTCGTATCTGAATCTGAATTAGCAGCTGCAACAGGAGCTTTAGAAACTAAAGATTCTGCACAAGATGTAAGATTAGACCAATTTGCAACTGAAACTGGTTCAATTGCTTCAGAACAATCTGCACAAGATAACAGATTATCTAATTTAGAATCATATACTGGTTCTCATGCTTCAGCAACTGAAACTCTTACTAATAAAACTATTGATGGTGGAAACAACACTCTATCAAATATTGGTAATTCATCATTAAGTAATTCTTCAATCACTATTAGTGGTACTTCAGTATCATTAGGTAGTTCAATTACTGATGAAACTTTATTTGGTGGAACTAATGTATTTAGTGGTTCAGGACAATTATTAAATGTTGCTACTGATTTCGGTTCAGGCCGAGTAAGTGGTGATAATTTTGGTGATGCAGATGGTGGTTCAACTTTCACTGGTTCATTCGAAGGTGATGGTAGTGGATTAACTGGTTTAGCAACTAACTTAAAAATTAGTGGTTCAACTGGTAATGATGAAGTTGATTTATTAACAGATTCACTTTCTGTTATTGGAACTGCAAACGAAATTGAAACTGCAGTAACTGACAACCAAATTCAAATTGGATTACCAAATGATGTAACAATTGGAAACAACTTAACTGTTGTTGGTAACTTAGATGTACAAGGAACAACTACAACTGTTGATTCTACAACTGTTCAAATTGGTGATAATATCATCGAATTAAATGGAACAGGAGCTACTAATGGTGGTATCTATGTAAAAGATGCTACTGCACCTACTACTGATACTGGTTCATTAGTTTGGGATTCAACAAATGACTATTGGAAAGCTGGTGTTAAAGATTCAGAAATTAAAATTCTTTTAGCTGGTGGTGATGATGTTGTTTCTGGTTCAGCTCAAGTAGTTGGAATCTTAGATTCATTAAACTCTTATACTTCATCTAATGATACTGATATTTCAAACTTACAATCAGCTGATTCAGCTCATGATACAAGATTAGACCAATTTGCAACTGAAACAGGTTCTATCGCAACTGAACAATCTGCACAAGATGCAAGATTAAGTTCACTTGAAACTGAAACTGGTTCAATTGCAACTGAACAATCTGCACAAGATACAAGATTAGACCAATTTGCAACTGAAACTGGTTCTATTGCAACTGAACAAGGTGTTCAAGATGGAAGATTAAGTAATATTGAAACTTATACAGCTTCATTATCGGCAACTTTTGAAGAAAAGGCATCTGCTTCTCATACATTAGTTTCTGGTTCAACTCAAATCGTTGATTTATTAGATGGACAAGATGTAAACTTAGGAGGTATTTCAGGTTCTACACTTGATTTAACTGGAAATGCTAAGATTGATGGTAATATTACTCTTGGAGGTAACATCACAATTGGAGATGCATCTTCTGATACAATCTCTTTCGGTGGTGAAGTTTCTTCAGATATTATTCCATCTGCAACTAACACTTACGATTTAGGTTCATCTACTGATAAATTTGCTGAAGTACACGCAACTAACTTGTATGGTGATTTAACAGGAAATGTAACAGGAAATGTAACTGGTCAAATCAACGCAACTAATGGTGTAATTTCTGGTTCATCTCAATTAGATGGAACTACAATTGGTAACTCTGCTGATGTTAGTGTTACTGGTTCATTTAGTGGTTCATTCTTTGGAGATGGTAGTGGAATTACAGGATTATCAACTACACTTACTGTTAGTGGTTCTGATGGTTCAAATGATACCGTATCTTTATTAGATGGGGCACTTTCATTCGCTGGTGGTACTGGAGTATCCGCAACTGTTGCTACTGATACTGTAACTGTTTCAGTACAAGATGGTTCAACTTCACAAAAAGGTATCGCTTCATTCTCATCAACTAACTTTGGTGTAACAAGTGGAAATGTATCAATCAAATCAGGTGGAGTTCCCGCTTCCGCACTTAATGCTGATGTTGCTGGTACAGGTATCTCACTTAATGGTGTTGATAACTCAGTAGAAGTTGATTATGGTTCAACTGCAGGAACTTCTGTTGAAGGTAACACTTCATTAACAGTTCAAGGTACTTCTAACGAAATTGAAGTTAGTGGTGGTTCAGTAACTTTAGGTAGTGGTGGAACTGTAACTGTTGGTTTACCAAATGATGTAACAATCGGAAATGATTTGACAGTTACTAATGATTTAGGTGTTACTGGTAATGTAACTGTTACTGGAAACCTTTCAGTATTAGGAACAACTACTACAATCGACTCAACTACTGTTCAAATTGGTGATAACATCTTAGAACTTAACATCGGTGGTGCTCAATCTACTGCTGGTTTACAAGTTACTGATTCTACTGGTGGAAACACAGTTAGTGGTTCATTACTATGGGATGGTACTAATGACTATTGGAAAGGTGGACCTCTTGGTTCTGAAAAAGAATTTGCGAGATTAGATTCTTCTCCAACTTCTAATACAGTACTTAAGGCTGATTCTAATGGATTATTAGTTGACTCATTGATTACTGATGATGGAACAAATGTAACAATTAGTGGAACTGCTGAGTTGAGAATCAATGCGGCATCTGCTAACTCATTCGTTTATTTCGATTCAAATAAATCACTTGAGGCAGTTACTCCTTCAAACGCTGGAGATGTAATTCAATGGAATGGTTCATCATTCGTTGCAAGTAACGAAATTGATGGAGGTACATTCTAATAAGAATTTACTTATAAATTAAGAAATCCCCTTCCGAAAGGTTGGGGATTTTTTTTATACTTTTAACTTTCTTATACTTATATAAGTGATAGAGTGTTTAGTGAACAACAAATTCTCATATTTTATATTTATATGTAATAAATTAGGAAGCAGAATTAAATGGCAGCAATATTAAAACTAAGAAGAGGTACTTCAGCATCACCAGCATTGACAGATGGTGAAATATTTCTTAATTACACAACAGGTTCAATTCAATATGCAAGTGGTTCTTCTGTTTATTCTTTACTACCATTAGATAGATTAATCGATGGTAATATTGTTTTAAATGGTAATATAACTGCATCTAACTTAAAGTTAAGTGGTGATGCAACAATTGATGGTAATATTGTTCTTGGTGGTAGTATATTTTTAGGAACAGGAGATGCAAGTGATGAAATTATTGTAAATTCATCTCTTAGTGGTTCTCTTATACCTGATAACGATGCTGAGTATGATTTAGGTTCATTATCAAAAAGATACAATAATCTTTTTGTTGTATCTGCTTCAATTGAAGATATTAAATTACCAGGTAGTGGAATTTTATCATCATCAAATACAGATTTTTCCGATTATACATCATCTGTTGAAAATAGATTAACAAATATAGAATCTGAAACATCATCATTGGATTTGAGATTGGATGATGAAGAAGCAAAAAGTGTTGTTTTACAAACACTAACAGCATCTTATGATGATAGATTATCACAATTAGAAACTGAAACAGGTTCTATTGAAGATGAACAAGGTGTACAAGATGGAAGATTAACAAACTTAGAATTAGATTCTGCATCACAAGATAATCGTTTAGATAACTTAGAATTAACTTCCCAATCACACGATGATAGAATAACACAACTTGAAACTGATACTGGTTCACAAGATAATCGTTTAGATAACTTAGAACTAACTTCTCAATCACATGATGATAGATTGGGCCAGTTAGAAGTTGATAGCGGTTCACAAGATGGAAGATTAACAAGTTTAGAACTAACTTCTGCATCACATGATGATAGATTATCTCAAATAGAAACTGAAACAGGTTCTTTAAGTAGTAGATTAGATGTAGAAGAAGAAAAAAGTACAACACTTACCAATTTAACTGCATCATATGAAGATAGATTAAATCAGTTAGAATCGGATAGTGGTTCACAAGATGGAAGATTAGATAACTTAGAATTAACTTCTGCATCACATGAAAGTAGATTAGATTTATTAAGTGATGTTTCACACTCACACTCAAATAAAGCAAATCTTGATACAATTGACCAAGATTTAGCAACAACTTCAACTGTAACATTTAATACAGGTTCGTTTACTGGGAATGTAATTGTAAATGGAAACTTAACTGTTTTAGGTTCTGCAACCGAAATTTCTACAACAGAATTAAGTATCGAAGATAAATTAATTACTTTAGCAAGTGGTTCAACAGATTCAACAACCGCTGATGGTGCTGGTATTTATATTGATGGTGCTAATAAATCAATAACTTGGGACCATAATACAACTTCATTTGTTTTAGATGCCAAAGTAACTTCATCGGTAGGATTTAAGGGAGATGGTTCTGAATTAACAGATATTCAACATGGAAATATAAATTTTGGTGGTAGTAATATTGTTAGCGGTTCATCTCAAGTAACACAATCATTAGATTTAAGATACTTAGAAATCAATGGAGATAGCGTAGTTAGTAGTTCAGAACAAATAGTTTATGGAGATATCTCATCTATACCTTCGAATATAGTATCATCTTCAACAGATTCAAACAATATTGATTTTACAATTACAAATGGCAATATAACTGCTAATTTATATGGTGGGGTAATTTCTGGTTCATCTCAAGTAACACAATCACTTGATTTAAGATATTTAGAAATCAATGGAGATGATGTAATTTCGGGTTCAGACCAGGTAACATCTTCTTTAGATTTAAGATATGAAGAGATAGCAAGTTCAACCCATACATTAGTAAGTAGTTCACAACAAGTAGTTGATTTTCTACCAGAAGGAACTGTTTCCGGTTCATCTCAAGTAACCTCATCATTAGATTTAAGGTATGAGGTAGTTGGAAATGGAATTGTAAGTGGTTCATCTCAAGTAACCTCATCATTGGATTTAAGATACTTAGAAATCAACGGAGATGATGTAATTTCAGGTTCATCATTTGTATCAAATCATCAAGGTGTATTAACCGCGAGTATAAACGATACAGATACAAACGTAGATTTAGGATTAAAAGAATCAGATTCACCAACATTTAGTGGTTTATCACTTTCATCTCTTTCCGAATTAGGAAGTGGTGAATTAAATGCACTTGTTAGTGGTTCGGCTGGTTCAGTAGGATATAGAGTTTTAGGTACAGCAGCATTCTTAAATGTATCTAACTCAATTGATAATGACCAAAATGTAATTCCAACAAACTACGCAGTAAACCAAGCGTTGATTGATGCTGGTGCGGGTGATATCACATCTATAAACTCATCCAATCTGTATTCGGAAAATATTACTGGTATATCACACAATGGTAGTGGTACAACAGATGGAAGTGGATATTATGGTAATGTGGGAGATGTTGTACTTACACTGGCAACAGGTTCAACACACTTCTTAGGAGGTATTAAAGCAAAATTAGATGCAGATGGAGTACTTTCATCTTCAGCACAATTTGATGATTTATTTAATATTGATGGTATAGTATCGGGTTCAGACCAAGTAACTTCATCTTTAGATTTAAGATACTTAGAAATCAATGGAGATAGTGTAGTTAGTGGTTCGGAACAAATTGTTGATGTTTTAACTTCAATTAATGCATATACTGCATCTAATGATATAAACATTACAAATATTCATTCTACAACTTCTTCATTTGATAGTAGAATTGATTCAATTGAATCATTTACTTCATCTATTGATACGACAATAAAAACCAAATTAGATGTAGAAGGTGTTATTAGTGGTTCAACTCAATTAGAAGGATTTGTATCAGCAAGTGGTGGATTTACCGCTAATGAAACAATCATTGCAACAGGAACAAATTCAGTAACTTCTTCAAATATTCTTGCATTAGATACCGTAAATAAATACTTAGGTATCAATCAATCCAACCCAGAAGTTACACTTCACATGACAGGTGAGGGTGCACAAACTGCTCAAATTAGAATGGAGCAGTATAACGATACTTCAGATGCACCTGATGTTAGAACAAGAAGATACAGAGGTTCAAGTGGTTCACCTTCTGCAGTACAATCAGGTGATTATCTATTTAGAAGTAACCACGAATACTATAATGGTACATCACTACTTGTAGGTGGTGCGTTTGCTTTTGATAATACAAATAATGCTGCTAGAACACAGTTTTCAGTTGCTGTTGATACCGATGGAACAGGTGCAGACCCTTCAAGTAATAACGGACAGTTTAAGATTGATGGTAATGATGGTGGAGCTATTACTTTCAACAACGCATATAAATTCCCAACATCGGATGGAACAAATGGACAAGCACTTGTTACAAATGGTAGTGGTGTTTTAAGTTTTGGTGATTTAACTTCTTTACTACCAAGTGGTGTAGTATCAGGTTCTTCACAAGTAAACTTTACAGAATTAAGTGGAATATCAAATAATATAATTTCAGCATCAAGTGATACTTCTAATGTTGATATGATTATCAATGGTGGTAGTATTTCTGCAAACCTTTCTGGTGGTGTAGTTTCTGGTTCAACCCAAATCAATACTTTAATTGTAGGTACACAATATTCCGAATCAGTAGATACTCGTTTAGATTCATTAGAAACTGATTCTCATACTCATTCAAATAAAGCAAATCTTGATACTATAAATCAAAACCTTTCAACTACATCTGATGTAACATTTAAAACAGGTTCATTTACAGGTAACTTAACTGTAACTGGAAATTTAGAAGTATTAGGAACATCTGCTGAAATCCAAGTAAGTGAATTAAGAATTGAAGATAAGTTAATAACCGTTGCAAGTGGTTCATCAAATTCAGCAGCTGCCGATGGTGGTGGTATTGAAATTGCTGGAGCAAATGCTTCATTCACTTGGGATAATTCAAATAGTAGATTATTTATAAATCAAGATACTTTCTTTAGTGGTTCAATAAAATCAAGTGATGATATTGTTGCATATGCATCATCAGATAGAGAATTAAAAGATAATATTCAACCAATTTCTAACCCATTAGAAAAAATAAACCAAATTTCTGGTAACAGTTTTGTATGGAATGAAGAAAAACAAAATATTTATAAAGGTAAGGATTATGGAGTAATTGCTCAAGAAATCGAAGAAATTTTACCAGAATTGGTACAAACGAGAGAAAATGGGTATAAAGCCGTAAAATATGATAAGATAGTATCATTACTTATAGAAGGAATTAAAGAATTATCAAAAGAAGTTACATCTTTAAAAAATAGATTGGAATAGATAAATATGGCTCAAATTATCAAACTTAAAAGAAGCACCACTCCTGGTTCCAAACCAACCACAAGTGATTTATCGATTGGCGAATTAGCAATAAACGTTGATGATGGTAAAGTATTTCTAAGAAGAAGTGGTTCACAGGGTGATACTGTACAAGAATTAGTTGGAAATGTTTATACCGGCTCAGTTGAAATTAGTGGTTCTGTAACTGCATCTTACTTTGTAGGAGATGGTTCTCAACTAACGAATATTACCGTTGACCAATCTGCAACCGTCCAACGTTCATTTACAAATTCATCAACATGGGTTGTAAATCACAACTTAAATACACCAAATCCAATTGCTCAAGTATATGATAATGCAAACTATCAAATTATTCCACAGACTTTAAGAGTTACTGATAACAATACAATCACAGTAACATTCTCAAGTGCTGAAAGCGGATATGTTGTAGTTGCAAAAGGTGGTCATATAGTTAGTGGTTCTATCTCATCAGATAACATTGATGGTTTGGATACGGCAGTTACAACAGAAATTAATAATTTAGGAGTATTTAGTAGTTCTAATCAAATCACAATGGCAGGTGATGTTACTGGTACTGCTGATGCAACCGTGATAAGTTCAGTTGATGGTGGTTCTATTTAAAAAAATATATATTTATAATATAAAAGGAAGAGAATAAAAAATGATTATACACAGTCCCATAATTTCAGGTTCAATGACATTCGCAGATGGAGCTTCTGTAACATACCCAGAAGGTGGTGTTTATAGTGGTTCATTTAGTGGGTCATTTCAGGGTGAAGGTTCAAATCTAACCTTTGGTGGAACAGGTATTGTTTCATCCTCTGCACAAATTGATGATTTATTTAATCTTGATGGAGTATTTAGTGCTTCATCACAAGTTGAATTTAATGATATCAACAATAACCCATTATCACAAAGTGATAGTTCTGTAACACTAAGTAAAAGTATGGTGCCATCGGCAACTAACATTGACCTTGGAACAGCAGAAAATCCATTTAGAGATGTTTATATTTCTTCCGCTTCTCTTTATATAAATGGAACTCAAGTAATTTCAACAGATGGTACAGACCTTACTATTCAAACTGATGCGGGTGAGTCGTTTAAAGTATTAGAAACTGGAAATGATACTATTACATTAGAAACTGCAAATGGAGATATCACTCTTAGTTCAAATGGAAATGGTAATATTGAGTTAGATGCACCTGTTCAAGTAGCAGCACATAAGAAAATTTTATCATCTGATGGAAACGCAATACAATTTGGTAATGGTTTAGGAGTTACTGGTTCAATTGCGGTAACGGGTACTGTTGATGGTATAGACGTTAGTGGATTTAAAAATACATTTAACTCTTATACATCATCTAATGATACAACAAATACTAATCAAGATTCGAGATTATCAAATATTGAAGCAGCAACTTCTTCATATCAACCAACATTATCTATTACTGATACATCACAAGTTGATTTAATTTTAAGTTCAAATACACTATCAGCAAATTTAAAAGGTGGTGTAGTTTCTGGTTCGGCTCAGATTACTGATGTTTTAAGTTCATTAAACTCTTATACTGCATCAAACGATACAACTAATACAACTCAAAATAGTAGATTAGACCAACTTTCAACTGAAACAGGTTCTATAACAACAGAACAATCTATTCAAGATAGTAGATTAACATATTTAGAAACTTATACTGGTTCTAATGATTTGGTTTGGGCTACCTCTGATGATAAATTTGATACATTAGAAACTTATACTTCTTCAGTTGATTCTCACATTGCATCAACCTCCAACCCACACTCAGTAACAAAATCACAAGTTGGTTTAGGAAATGTTGAAAATACTGCTCTTTCTACTTGGGCAGGTTCATCTAATATAACAACTTTAGGTACTGTAACAAATGGTGATGTTCAGGCAATCTTACCATCAGGTACTATTTCAGGTTCAAGTCAAGTTCAGGCTGGTTCAATTACAGGTGATATCGCATTAGGAACACAAACAAGTGGTAATTATGTTGCAACTCTTGGAAGTGGAACAGGTGTAACTATTGGTTCAAACACAGGAGAAGGTTCAACTCCAACTATTGCAGTTAATTATGGTTCATCTGCAAATACAGCAGTTCAAGGTAACACTACATTATCTTTTGCAGGAACTTCAAATGAAATTTCAATCGATGGTGGTGATTCAATTACTCTTGGTAGTGGTGGAACTGTAACTATCGGTTTAGCAGATTCAATTGCAGGTGATAGAACATTCTCAAACAACGTAACAATTACAGGTAACTTAACCGTAAATGGTACTACAACAACTGTAAATTCAAATACCGTAAATATTGGTGATAATGTTCTTGTACTTAACTCAGATGAGGCAGGAACTCCTTCACAAAATGGTGGTATCGAAATCGAAAGAGGAAGTTCTACCAACTCAGCTTTACTTTGGGATGAATCAAATGATTATTGGGTTGCTGGTTTAGCGGGTTCTGAAGAAAGAATCGTAATAGGTGCTGGTAATACTTCAATCACTACATTAGGTACAATTACAACTGGTACATGGAATGGTACGGCAATTGCAGATTCATATATTGCATCAGCCGCTACTTGGAACGCTATTGATACCTCAGTTCCAGCAATTACTTCAAATGGTTCAACCCCTTCATTAAATACTGGAATTACAGCGGCTGAAGTTAGAAGTTTAATTGGAGTAGATGTCGCGGGTACTTCAAATTATACTCACCCTACTCATGCCGGTGATGATATAGATATTGATACAACTCCGTTGACAGGAGCAACTGTAATTTCTGATTTAGATTTCAATATTACAACTGATACTTTAGGACACGTTACAGATGCTAATGCAAGTGTATCTACAAGAAACCTTACAAAATCAGATATTGGATTAGGAAATGTTGAAAACACTGCGGTATCAACTTGGGCTGGTTCAACAAACTTAACTACGTTAGGAACAATCTCAACAGGTACTTGGCAAGGTACGGCAATTGCAGATGCTTACTTATCATCAAATACAGCACACCTAAGTGGAACACAAACATTTAGTGGAGCTAAAACATTCTCAGCAGCAGTTAATATTTCTGACTCAACCGCTTCAACAACTAAAACAACAGGAGCTCTTATAGTAACTGGTGGTGTTGGTATTAGTGGGGCATTGAATGTAGGTGGTGATGTTGTAGCATACGCATCATCAGATGAAAGATTAAAAGATAATATAGAACTTATCTCTAACCCAATAGAAAAAGTTCAATCTCTAAAAGGTGTAACTTGGAATTGGAACGAAAATGCAGATGAATTACAACAATCTTTACCAAATGTAGGGGTTATTGCACAAGATGTTGAGAAAGTTCTTCCACAATTAGTAACTGATAGAGATAATGGTTTTAAAGGTGTAGATTATGCCAAACTTACCGGTCTCTTGATAGAAGCTATTAAGGAACAACAAAAACAAATTGACGAATTAAAGTCAAAAATACAATAAGAAAGTTAATTCCCTTATATAAGGGATTTTCTTATTTTTAATAATTATATAATTTGAAAACGGTAAGTCATACATATGGCACAAGTAGTAAAACTAAAAAGAACAGCAGTATCTGGTAAAGTTCCTTCTACGAGTAATTTAGAACTCGGAGAATTAGCTATTAATACCTATGATGGTCGAATATTCTTCGAAAAGGATTCCGGTACACCTTCCATAGAACAAGTTGTTACTACAAATTCCCAAACCACAGGTTCAATAAATGTTAATGGTAATGTAACTGCATCATATTTCTTTGGTGATGGTAGTGGATTAACAAACATTAGTACAGATATCGGAGAAGTTGCAACTGTAACATCTTCTTTTGATAATTCATCTACAATAAATGTTGGACACAACTTCAATTCTAAAAATGTAATTGTATCTGTATATGATAACAATGATAACCAAATTATACCACAAACTGTATCTTTAACAGACCAAGATACCGTACAAGTAGTTTTATCATCTGCTCAAAGTGGATTTGTTGTGGTTGCAAAAGGTGGTCATGTTGTTAGTGGTTCTGCGGATGATGCCTCAAACTTAAATGGACAACCTGCTTCATATTATTTAGATTATGATAATTTTACAAACATTCCAAGTGGAATACTTTCATCATCAAACGAAACATTTACTGAATTTTCTCAATCTGTTGCTTCTGATTTTGCTGGACTATCTACTGATTATAATGACCTACAAAACATTCCAAGTGGAATTATAAGTAGTTCATTACAATTAGCAAATACATCAGTATCAAATGAATCATTAAATACATTCACTGCTTCTGCAGTAACTGTAAGTGGTAGTGGTACAAGTGGAAGTTTATCTGTATTTAGTGACACACATACAATTGTAAATTCACCCATCACATCTGTTACATCAGAAACAGTAATTACTCATAATAATAACGGAAATACTGTATTTACAGTATCAGGTTCAAATGGTGAATTACTATCAGTAGATGACGATAATACTGGTAATGTATTTACTGTTAACGATATATCTGGTGTACCAATATTTCAAGTTAACAATGCTATTACTGCATCAACTCACCTTGTTCCATCACAAAATGTAACCTATGATTTAGGTTCATCTACATTTAGATGGAGGGATTTATATTTAAGTGGTTCTACTATTGATTTAGGTGGAACATTATTACAGAGAGATACCGATGGAAATGTAGAATTTAAAGATTCCCAAACCGATGCACTTAAAACACTTAAAATTAAAGAACTTGAAATAGGAGAAGGTGATAATAAAGTAAAACTAAAACTTGATGATAATAATAAAGTAAAGTTTGAAGATTCAACATCAGGTGATGCAAAATCAGAATCAACTTTTTATAAAGAAACAGTTTCATCTGCATCAAAACACATAATTACTCATAGTTTGAACGAAGAGTACCCAATAGTTCAGGTATATAACTCAAGTAAAGAGCAGGTAATACCAGAAAACATAACTTCGGTAAATTCAAATGTTGTTGAATTAGAATTTACATCTAATTTTTCTGGTGTTATCGTTATAAAGGTATAGAAATGTCAGTAACAGTAAAAGGTAGTACAATACACCATAGTACAAAAATAAATCCATCAATCACACTTGATTCTTTACAATTATATTATGATGTTGGTAATCGAAATTCATATGTAAGTGGTACAACACTTACTAATATGGCTCCAAGTATTTCATCTAATGGAGTTAATGGTACTTTGGATAACTCATCAATGGTACAAACACCAGCAAATAAACATCCATATATTCAAATTGAAACAGATGATGGTGCAAATCTTAAAAGAATAGCATTAAGTTCTACAATTTCATTAGATACAGATAGTAACAACAGTACAATGTCAGTTTGGTTTTGGTCAGATTACGATTCAACTGGTCAATATTCATCATCTCATGCACTTTTTGGTGGAAAATACACAAACTATTGGGCAGTAAAAAACAATTCAGCTACTTCTTACATTACTGAAGCAGAAACTAATGGTGGAGTTGATGGAAACCATGATTACTTTGCAAATGGTGAAAGTTTAATATTTGGTGGTTGGAACAATTGGACTGTTGTATGGAGTGGTGGTAATGCACAAAATTATATAAATGGTTCAAATGTAGGTTCATCTTATGCAATGGCAACTAATTCAGTATTCTCATATAATACGATAGGTTCTACTTCAACAGGTAGTGGTGGTGGAGATAGAGGTGGAACTTGGAGATTTGGTGGTTTATTACTTTATAACAAAGCACTATCAACTGCAGAATTAGACCAAAATCATAAAGTATTTCAATTAAAATTTAATAGAGGTTAATGTACGATGTTTATTACACAACTGGTGGAGGCCCATGGGTAAACGCCGGAACTGATACTTGGGTAAATCTATGGATGAAGTTAGTTGCACCTAAATTAGATGTAAAACCAATTCTTTTAATTCATAGAAACAAACCCAAAGGTCATGAAGATTATCAATTTCCAATTGAAACATATTGGCATGGTGAAAATATAGAAAAGTTTGAAGAACTATGTAGGGGTGCAAGAAGAATCAATATATTACATGGACATTATACTCCAATGAGATGTATAGAAGATAATAAAGATAAAATTCATTCAAATGTATTACATAATTCGGTAGACCATGTTTTAAAATCACAAACATTTACAGATGCTTCATTAGGTTGGCATCCTTTTATTGATTCAAGTTGGGAACAACAAGTATCAGATTGGGCCAAAACAAATATATGGATTGGATTATATAAAATACCATATGATAATATAAACATTAAAAATTTCTATGAGTTTAAACACAACAAACTTTTAAGTAAATCAACTAAATTAGGATTTGCTTCAAGATGCGAAGGTAGAAAAAATCCACATTATTTAGACAGAAAAGAATCTTTTATTTTTACAAATTCATCTGAATTTAAAATTATTTGGAAAAATGGAGTAAAGGTAGATGTTAGTAAATCAAAAATATATCATTATGATTCTGAATTTAAAGATATATTTTATAATATGGATTGGGGAATATCTCATTCATGTTTTTCGGTAGAACCTTTTGGATATGGTATATTTGAAGCAGTTGATAGGGGTAAATTACCTATTATTCATAAAGAATGGTGTAGAGAATTGAAGTATCCTTATAGAGCTTCGACTAAAAAAGAATTTGATGATATTTATATTAAGATAGTAAACTCTTCTTATGAAGAAAAAAATAAATGGTTTTTACACATAAAAGAATATATGATTGATGAATTTTCTGATAAAGATTATTGGATTGATTCATTATTACATATTTATAATAGTTTAGGAGAATAATATGCCAACACTTACATCTGGAGATACACTTAGTTTAAATAATTTAGCAGGAGCAACTGGAAATACTCAAGGAGCTAATGTATCATTGGGAACAATTAAAGGTTCACCATCTGCTGGTGATGATATTGGATTATCAACATTCGCAGTAGATTCAGTAGATTCAGTAACTGGATATACCTATTTAGTAGAATCTACTTCAGATACATATGATATGACTTTTACAAGTCCTGGAACAAACTTTGGAATAATATCCGGCTCTTCGGGTAATTTTACATGGGGAGTAACTGGTGGTAGTTACATTTCTGTAAGTGGAACACCTACATTTAGAGCTACATTATCAGCAGGAGCTATGAACCCACAATCTCCAAGTTCTCAAACATCATTATTATCTGCACAATCACATACCATATCTGCTACTTTTGCTGATGGATATAACGACCATATTGGAAGTGGTAATGGATATAATGTTCCAAGAACAAAGGCAGTATATTCAATTGATACATATGATGGAAACACTGCATTATGTTTAACTTCAGATTCACCAATATTAAAAGCAGATGGAACAATTGTAGAGGCGGGTGAATTAGAAGAAGGAGATATTTTAGATGGATATGCATTAGCAGGATTATCATCTGATTCTGATGGAGATTTCTTAGAATGGAATGCTGAAACGCTTGATGCAACACCAAAAGAAGTTACAGTAGTTAGTGTTATTTATTCTTTTGCTCAAAGATACTATAATATTAATGATGGTGAAATCACTGCAACTGGTGAACATCCATTTTTAGTAAAAGATGTTATAAGTGGTGATTATAAATTTAAAGAAATTATTACAATAGAAGAAGGTGATAAACTTATTAAACAAGGAACAAGTGGTATCGAAGAAGTAGAGGTAATATCTAAAGTTGCTGTAAATGAAACAACAGAGATTGTATCAATTGATGTTGAAGAACAAGATACTTATTTAGTTAATGGATATATTTCACATAATAAAGGTACAAGTGGTTCTCATACTGATTTAGGAGCATCATCAGCACCTACTGGATTATCATATTCATCACCATCTGTATCATGGACAGCTCCATCATCAACAGGTGATACTGGTATTACAGGTTATGATTTCCAAATTGATAACGATTCTAACTTTGGTTCACTTATTGCAGATGTTTCAGAGTGGAGTTCAACTTCGGTTGAAGTATTAGTTGGATATTCATTATCACCAGGTACTACATATTATTTTAGAGTAAGAGCGATTGACCATGGATTAAAATCTTCATGGGCATCATTCTCATTTACGGCATAATATTTTTTATGTTTGAGAAAAAATCATATATTTATATATATAAACAAAACATTAAATAAAATATATCAAAATGGCAAACACAATTCAGTTTACAGAAGAAGAAGTTTCACAGATTAATCAATTAAGACAAGATGTTTCAAATGTGTTTACACAATTAGGACAACTTCAAATTGAAAAAGAAAGAAGAATTAGTGAACTTGATGGGTTTAAAGAACAACTTCTAAACAAACACAAAGAGTTACAACAAACAGAAGAAGAATTATTCAAAGGATTGAATGAAAAATATGGTGATGGAAATTATGACCCAGCTACAAATACATTCACTCCTACTGAAAAATCTGAAAAATCTGAAGAATCGGTAGAAGAATCGGTTACTAATTAAATAAAATAATACTTTAGAAAAAGTATTTTATATTTATATGTGTACATTTACACAAGATAATTAACAAGGAGTAATATAAAATGGCAGAAAAAATTGTATCACCTGGTGTATTTACGAGAGAAAATGACCTTTCTTTCTTAGCACAAGGGATTGGAGAAATCGGAGCAGCCGTAATTGGACCTTTCCATAAAGGACCTGCATTCGTACCAACCGTTGTCAATACACAATCAGAATTTGAAGAAATATTCGGTACACCTGATGGAACTTACTATACAGGATATACCGTACAAAATTATTTAAGAGAAGCAGGAACTGTTACTATCGTAAGAGTTGGTAATACTGGTGGATATACTGAAGTTGGACCGGCAGCAATTGTTGTTAGTGGTTCTAATGGAGGAGAGAAGTTAGTAGGAGTTTTAAATACCACTCACTTATGGGATAGTGCAACCGGTGTAACAGCATCTATTGATTCACAAATATCTCAATCAGCTTTTTCAATTGAACTAAGTGGTTCAGATTCAGCTTACAATACATCAGTATCAGCATCTGTACTTCCAACTGCAGGAAATGATTTATCAGATGTATTTGGAGAATCTCCAAGAGGTTCTAAAGGTGCATATGCATACAAGTACTTTGAAAATGCAGCAACTAACGAATCTGGTAACATCACTTCAAGTGGTTCACAAGTAGTATTAGTGGATTTAGGAAACCAAGTTTTCACAAACGATATTCAACACGCATCAACTCCTTGGATTAAATCTCAGTTGATTTCAGGTGAAAGACATGATTTATTTAGATTCCATACTTTAGGTGATGGTTCAAACTATAATAAAGAATATAAAATTTCATTATTTAATGTAAAGGCGGCAGGTTCAAATAATTCTACTGATTACTCAACTTTCTCAATCGCAGTTAGAGGATACTCTGATACAGATAAGAGACCAGTAATCTTAGAAACATTCAATAACTTGAACTTAGACCCTGCATCTCCAAACTACATTAAAAAAGTAATCGGTGATAGAAATCTTGTTATCGATGCAAATGGAAAACAAACAGAAAATGGTGATTATACAAATCGTTCTAAACACATTAGAGTAGAATGTAAACCAGAAGGTTCGTTCCCAATCGTGGCAGGACCATTTGGACATGCTAAGTATCTATCACCAATCTCAGGTTCAGATTCAATAACTCCATCGGTTGTATTCTCAACTGGTTCTGCTGATAACACTTCATCAAGTGGTGTTAAGTATAGTGGTATTGATTTAGAATCAACATTAGTAAAAGTTGATAATGGACATTTCTTATCACCAATACCTGTATCTGCAGGATATGGTTCAAATGATGTGTTTGCATTTGATGGAACAGTATCTATCAATAATGGAACATACTCATTCGGATTTGAATTAACAGGTTCAAATGCAACTGATGTTAATAAAAGACAATTCGTAGTTGGATTCCAAGAAGGATTTGATGGTGAATCACCAACTACTGAAAAGGCACTTGCTGGTTCATCTGCTAACTTTGGTAGTGGTAACTCACAAGGATTTGATTTATCAACTTCAACAGCAGTTGGTTCAGTTGCTTATGTAAGAGCAATCAACGCAGTATCTAACCCAGATGATTTCGATATCAACTTAGTAACTGCACCTGGTATTGTTCGTAGACACCACTCTTATGTATTTGATAAGATTGTTGATATGGTAGAGGCTAGAGAAGATGCTTTCTTCATCGGTGATGTAGTTGGTGTAACTTACAACTCTGCAAATGGACAAGTTTCAACAGATACTATTTCACAGGCTGTTGAACAGGCTGGTAACTTAGATTCTAACTATGTTGGAACTTACTACCCATGGGTTAAAACAATCGATTCAAGAACTAACAGATTAACTGCAGTTCCACCATCAGTATTGATGCCTGGAATATATGCTGCTAACGATGCTGTTGCTGCTGAATGGTTCGCACCCGCTGGTTTAAATAGAGGTGGTATCGTAGGTGCGGTATCTGTATTAAACAGATTAACACATGCTGAAAGAGATACACTATATGAAGGAAAAGTTAACCCAATCGCTTCGTTCCCTGGAGAAGGTATCGTTGCTTTTGGACAAAAAACTTTACAAGATAAGGCATCCGCACTTGATAGAATCAATGTTAGAAGATTAATGATTAAAGTTAAGAAGTATATTGCTTCAACTTCAAGATACTTAGTATTCGAACAAAATACTTCTCAAACAAGAAGTAGATTCTTGAATACTGTTAACCCTTATTTAGAAGGAATACAACAAAGACAAGGACTTTATGCTTTTAGAGTAGTAATGGATGAAACTAATAACACACCTGATGTAATCGATAGAAACATCTTGGCTGGACAGATTTTCTTACAACCAACGAAAACTGCTGAATTCATCGTGTTAGATTTCAACATTCTACCAACAGGAGCTTCGTTCTCGGCATAATTAAATAAAAATAAAAAAGAACTATATTTATAATAGTACAAAATAGGAGAAATAAAAAATGGCAGAAGTATTAGAATTTAACGATATGTTCTATACCAATTTCGAACCAAAGATGAAGAATAGATTCATCATGGAAATCGATGGTATTCCTTCATATCTTATTAAAACAGCTAACAGACCTTCAATTCAGTTTGAAACTGTAACACTTGACCATATCAACGTTAAGAGAAAACTTAAAGGTAAGGGTGAATGGCAAGATGTTGAAATCAGTCTTTATGACCCAATCGTTCCAAGTGGTGCTCAAGCAGTGATGGAATGGGTTAGATTATCTCACGAATCTCTAACTGGTAGAGATGGATATGCAGATTTCTATAAAAAAGATATTCAATGTTATATGTTAGGACCTGTTGGTGATAAAATTGAACAATGGACTCTAAAAGGTGCTTTCATCAACAATGCAGTGTTCAACGATTTAGATTGGGCTAATGCCACAGACCCAGCAGAAATCACTCTAACACTTTCTTATGATTACGCAATTTTAGAATTCTAATACAACTCCACAATATTTTTATAAAGAAAAAAGTTCTCTTAGTGAGAACTTTTTTTGTGTCTATATTCCAACTTTTTAAAAAGTATATATTTATATAAAACAATTTAAATTAAAGTTATATGGCAAAATTTGATTTTCCAACCGAAATCGTAGATTTACCATCAAAAGGTAAACTATATCCAGAAGGACACCCGTTATCAAAGGGTACGGTGGAGATTAAGTATATGACAGCTCGTGAAGAGGATATACTTGCTTCCCAAAATTTGATAAGAAAGGGGGTGGTGCTTGATAAGTTGTTCGAATCTGTTGTAGTAGAAGAAGGTTTAGATATTGGTGATATTTTCATCGGTGATAAAAACGCTATTTTACTTGCAACTCGTATCTTAGGATATGGAAAAGATTATCAAGTAGAAGTTACCGACCCATTTACAGGAGAAACCCAAAAAGAAGTAATCGATTTATCACAAATTCAGATTAAAGAAGTAAATGAAAACTTATTATCATCTGATAATAGATATTCAATTACTTTACCTGTATCTAAGAAAGAGGTGGTGTTAAAATTACTAACACACAAAGATGAACAAGATATTAATTCTGAAATTCAAGCACTACAAAGATTACAGAAAAAAGGTCAAGATGCTGTTTCACAAGAAATGTCTACAAGATTAAGATATATCATTCAAGAAATAGATGGTAATACTGATAGAGGATTTATCAACAATTATGTAAAAAATAACCTTTTAGCAAGAGAATCTAAGTTTATTAGAGATTATATCAGAGAAATCTCACCAGATTTAGATTTAAAATATCAGTTTACATCTGATATTACGGGAGAAACGGAGGCTCTCGATATCCCCTTTGGGGTTGGGTTTTTTTACCCTTCCGAGTGAGTACTCAATCCAACTTCATAACCAAATTTGGGAAATGGTTAACTATGGTAATGGATTCACTTGGTCAGAAGTTTATTCCATGCCAATTCATTGGAGAAACTTCTATTTCAAAAAATTATTAGAGGCTAAGAAAAAAGAAGCTGAAGAATATAAAAAGGCAAACAAAAAAGGTTCACCAAAAGGACCATCAGTAAGAGTGAGGAAATAATTCCTCACTTTTTTTTTACCCTATATTTATAGTAGTATAAAAGTATAAAGGAGAAATCTAATGTCAAAAGAAAAAATAAACGAAGGCCTATTTGGAGCTGCAAAAAAGTTTTCAAATTCATTTTTCGATGGATTAAAAACAAATGCAACAAATAGAGCGTTACAGGCAGCAAAGAAAAACAAAAAAGTACCTGTTGCTATTGTTAATAAAATGACACAAATTGAAAAGGCATCTAAAGAATTAGAAAAGATGTTAAAAGATTTAGAATAGTATATTACTACGGAGTTGGCTAAATGAATCAAAAAGAAATAAACGCTGCACTTAAAGAGGCTAATGCTTTAAAAAAAGAAGCTCTTAATTTGCTTAATCAGCAAAATCTAAAGAGTGCGGAAGCGGTTGCCAGCTATAAAAAAACCAATAAAGAATATAAGGCTATTGTTGAAAAAATAAAAAATGTAAATTCAGAAATAAAAGAAGCCAAAGAACAAAATAAAGAATTAATAGATAATTACATTCAACAAGAAGCTAAATTAAAAGGATTAACGGGATTACAAGCAAGTTTAGTAGATAAAGATAGGGCAAGAATTCAGATAATGGCTAATGCCCAAAATCTTGATGCTGAAAAAAGAAAAACATTTGAATCTATAGCTTCTTTACAAAACGATTTATTAAATACATCATCAGAAGATGTAGTAACTCAAGCTGCAATAAATAAAAAGTTAGATGACCATTATGAGTCTTTAGGGCCTACTTTGGGAATTCATGGACAGATAGCAAAAAATTTAAGAGAACAAAGAGATAAAGCACAAGGTATTGCAAATATGACAGAGAAACAACAAAAGTTTCTCAATAAACAACTTGCAGTATATGAAGGTATAAAAGATAGTATAGCTGGTGTTCTTGAAACGGCATCATTACTTACATCTACTGTTGGTGGTATTGCGGGTTCTTTATTAATTGGAATAGGAGCTGTTGCTACTGAAGTTGGTAAAACTACAAGAGAATTTGGTGGATTTGTTGGAGGATTGACAGGAGCAACTGGTCAAACAACATTATTAAGTTTAGCATTCAAGGATGCATCTGCAGTTACTAAAGAATTAGCAAATCAATTTGGTGGAGTTGAAGGTAGTACTTTTAGAACTCGATTAAACACCAACTTGATGGCTGTTAATATGGGTATTAGTGGTGAATCAGCTGCGAAACTTGTTGGTACACTTGCAAGAACTGGTGGAATGACTGCTCAACAAGCAATGGATTTGGCCGAACAAACAAAACAATTTGCGAAACAACAAGGAGTAATACCATCTCAAGCGATGGAAGATATTGCTCAAAACTCAGAATTATTCGCATCATATGGAGCATCAGCAACAGAAGAATTAGCTAAATCAGCAGTTCAAGCCGCAAAACTTGGTGTATCTATGAGTACACTTGGTAAAGTAACCGATGGATTACTTGATTTTGAATCATCAATTACAAAAGAATTAGAATTATCCGCAATGTTAGGTAGAAACATTAATCTTAACAGAGCAAGAGGATTGGCGTTTGAAGGTAAGACTGGAGCAGCGGTTAAAGAAACCATAAAACAACTTGGTGGTGCAGCTGCATTTGAAAAGATGAATGTTATCCAAAGGAGACAAGCAGCTGAAGCATTAGGTTTATCAGTTGATGAGTTAGATAAGATGGCTAAGAACATGGATAAGTTAAATGATGATGGTTCAATGCAACTTTCAACATTTGATACATGGAGTCAATCACTAACCGCATTTGCAAGTGGTCCAATGGGTAAAACACTTAAAGGATTGGGTAGTATTGCAGTTGCAGCTGGTCAAGCAACACCATTCTTAAAAGATATGGGAATAAATTTAGGAGGAGCTGTAAAATCAACAGGTCAAATTCTTAAAAACATGATGGGGTTGGTTAAAGAAGGTGCTGCGTTGGCCGCTAAAAAACTTTTTGGTTCTGGCACTATGAGTGCTGCTGGAGGTATGATGGGCAAAGCAGGTAAATGGATTAAAACCTCAAAAGTAGGACGAGGGGCTGGTAAACTTAAAGATAGATTGATGGCCGGTGTAGGTGGTGGAAATAAACCTTCCGCTTCATCAACAATAGACCCTAAAGCAGGAGATGGTGCATCTAAATTAAGTAAATCTATTGGTAAAATAAAAATGAATGATGTTTTAAAAGGGGCAGCTGCTTTAGTTATCATAGCTGGAGCAATGTATGTTCTTGGTAAAGCATTAAAAGAATTTCAAGGAATAGGATTGGATACATTAGGTATTGCAGGTTTAGCTCTTTTAGGGTTAACTTTATCACTAGCGGCTGTTGGTGCGATTATGAATTTTGCAGGACCTTGGATTTTAGCAGGAGCAGGTGCTATGATTTTAATAGCAGGAGCTATGTACATTCTTGGTAAAGCATTACAAGAAATTGCAAAAGTACCAGATTTTGATTTTGTTTCTCTTGGAAAACAACTATTGGCATTTGGAGCTTTAATTTCACCTTTAGGTTTATTATTCATACCATTGAGTCTGGCAGCATTATCATTGGGTATATTAGGTGCTGGTATGGCAGTATTTGGTAAAGGTGTAAGTACATTTCCAACTGGTATTGATTTTGCACAACTTGGGAAGGATATAGTGGGTTTTGCTATATCTCTTTCATCTCTTGGTAAATATATCTTCTCACTAACACTTGCCGGTATTGCTCTTGGAATAGCTGGAGCTGGGTTAGGAGTATTTGGGGCTGGTTTAAGTTTAATACCAGTCGATGTTTTAGATTCTTTAACTAACATGGTAACTAACTTAGTTCCATTAGTAGGTGGTATATTATCACTTGCAGGTGCTTTTACACTATTAGCTGGTTCACTTGGATTATTAAGTATTGCTGGAATAGCAGCACTACCAACATTAATTGCACTTAGTGCAGTAGGAATTGGTTTAGGTGCGATTGCTGGATTATTTGGTGGAGGTTCAAGTAAAGAATCCGAAGAGAAAGATGAAGAATCCATTTCAGAATATCAAATGATGGTTTTAACAGGATTAACAGAAGTTAGAGATGCTATTAATAATAAAAATATGAATGTTTACTTAGATGGTCAACTTCTAACTGATTTTGTACGAGCAAATTCAGATGGAGGTGGTAATCAAGGTGCAACATTATTAACTGCGAAGAAATAATATATGCCAACATTAAAGGAAATATACGAAGGACAATCAAATTGGGTTTTTGGTACTAATTATACCTCAGTAAAGCCTGATAAGGATACTGTTATTGAACAAGAAGCAACAGGTATTAGAATTAAGTCTGCAGTAGAATTAAATAATCCTTTAATATATGGTAATGAATCTGTAAGAATTGCTAATAGAAGTACATCATCAGTTGAGAAGATGAAACAGGCAACTGGTGGTTCTGCCGGTGATGGTGGGTTAATTGGACAAGGTTTAGGGAAAATCACAGAAGGTAAGTTTGGTAAATTTGTATTTGGTGGCAAAGTAACTTCTTTAAATCAAGCAAGAGATGGTATTAATTCTCGATTAGGTATTCCCAATGCAATGATTCCAACTTATGTTGATGGTCATGGAGGTTTACAGGCCGGAATTGAACCTGATACAATGATTACTCTTGGTAAAATAAGAAATGATGCTAATGGAACTGAATTTGGAAAATTCTTAAAACAAACTGGTGGTGGTAATTTTAGAACTATCGGTAGAAATATCTTAGGACAGGGTATTTCACTTGTTAAAGATAAGTTAAGAGATAAACTATTTGGTTCACCTGCTGGATTAGGAGAAAATGAACCAACAAATGGTTCGTATGAATATTCTTCTGTAAATCCATATTCAACTACAATTAGAAATAATCAATATAATGAACCTGAGAACGATAAACTTCAACTTTTAGAATCTCAAGCAACAGATAAAATTGATGAGTTAAAAAGTAAAACAAAAAATTTACTCAATAAAAATAAACAAGTAGGAAAAGTAACTCCTTCTATTGAATATACAGATACAGAAAAATATTCAACTGTTAATTTACCATTTACAGAAAATGATAGTAGAGAAACACAACTATCACTTCCTGATTCAGAAAAAGAGGTAGATTTAAAAAAGGATGTTGCTGAAAAATTAAATAAGAAAAAAACTCTTGGTGATAGTATAAGTTCAAATAATCAAAGAAATTATTCACCTAATTCTACATATACATCATATACAGATACTTACATTACAGAAGAGAGTGTAGATACAGATATACAAACTCCAACTGCAGAAACTGAAAATGAATTACAAAGAAAAACAGATTTATCACAAGAAAACAATAAAAAATTAGGAGAAGGTAAATCTACCAACACTAACTATTCAAATGAATTAAAATATTCTGATATTGTTAGAGAAGAAGCAACAGATGATGACCAAAGTGGTAATTTCACAAGAATAGATTTAAGTGTATTACCACAAAATGCAAGTTCAAGAGAAAGTAAGTTTTTTAGATTAAAGGGGTATTCAAAAAATCCATATACTTCTGAAAATAAATATCCAAAGAATAGTGGTGAAAGTGGTACTTCTGAAAATATGGAATCCTTATATGGGATTACAAATGGTGGAGATAGGATAAACTCTGAAGGATTAACTGGTAATACTGAAGAATTAGAAAGATTAGATTTAATTCCGTTTTGGATACAACCAAAAGGAGGAAAATCTGTACATTTCAGAACAAGTGTAACTGGTATAACAGAAACAGTTTCACCACAATGGAGTACATCTAAATTTTTTGGAAATCCTTTTAGTTTTTATACATACGATGGGGTAGAGCGTAACTTAGCACTTACACTTCAAATGTTTTGTTACAATCCTACTGAGTTGGCTACTATGTGGCAAAAAATTGAATTTTTATCAAAACAAGCATATCCAAAAATATCAACTCATAATGATATAAAATATGCAAATCCACCAATTATCGAATTTAGGTTAGGAGATATGTATAATAATAAAACATCATTTATAGAATCACTTTCATACACAGTTCCAGATAATAGTAATTGGGAAATTGATATAGATGGATTGCAATTACCAAAGTTAGTGGATGTTTCAATTACTTTTAAATTTATTGAACAAGTTGGAGATGAACAAACTTTATATTCATATAAGAGAAGTGATGAGGCTATTAAACTTGTAAATGAAAAAAGAGGGGCTCAAGGAGGTTCATTTAGTGGAGATTCACAAACAGGTGGAGGTACTTCTAATATAGGAGGTGGTTCATCTGCTAATTCTGATAGTTTCTCCAAATCACCACCTAAAGTAGATAATAGAGGAATTGTACAAGATGAACAAAATTCTAAAGAAAATAACAATTCAGGTACTAATTCTACTCCTAAATCTTTAAATACTGGTAAAGAATCAACTGATACACCAAAGGATACAGGAAAAGAACAAACAAAAGAAACAACAGAATCTAAAGTTTTAAGTGATGCTGATAAAAAGGCAGAAGAATTGAAATCTCAAGGAGTTGAAGATTGGGCCATTGGAGAAATAAAATATAGAAATCCAAAAGATGTTAGAAAAGTAACAGATATAGATGGTAATGTTGGATATTATTATAAAAAAGTAAATGAAGTTAGAGGGACTGAATATGAATATGTTTGTTATCAAACAGGATTATATAATGCAGCTACTGGTGAAATAATCGGAAATAAAAAATATCTTGATTGGGTAAAACAGAATATAGATGACCCAATTGGTACTCAACCTGATGCTTTACAATTAGCAAGAGATGCAGAAGATGCAAGATTAGAAAAAGAAGAAAACATTAGATTAGAAAAAGAACGAAGAGCAAAAGAAAGAGAAGAAAAACTAAAAAAACAAAGAGAAGAAAACTTAAAGAAAAAAGAAGAAAGAGATAAAATAAAGGCACAAGAGCTCAAACAGAAAAGAGAAGAAAGAGAAGCTAATAGAAAGGCTAACGGTGGAGTATATAAAGTAGGATAATATAAATTATGGCAAGTAGATATTCAAATAACAAAACTCAAAAACTCAAAGATGGTAGAGAGGTATATAAATCAAAGATATATCCAAATATTCCATTAAAGGATAATGATATCTATATCGTTACTCAAACAGGAGATAGATTAGATACTCTTGCAAATCAGTTCTATGGAGATTCTTCATTACATTGGATTATATTAGCGGCAAACAATATACACGATGCTCCATTTGCATTTGAAGATGGTACTATTCTTAGAATACCTAAAGACTATTTAGAAATTATAAATAATTTTAATAAATAATTATGTTATTTCCAAACTTATCAAATTTCGAACCAGGTGTTACTAAACTATTAAACGACCGAAGCGGTAATAATAGAGAAGTAAGTGAATATATGCCGTGGTTAAGAATTGCATCTGCTTATAATAATGGATTGATACTTGAATCTATTAATTCATCAAATGCCTTTGTGGATACTTACGGTGATAGTGGTAAATCTGGTAGAGTTGGTGTAGATTTTGGAGGAAACAATGTTTATGCATTTTCAGAATCAGTTACAACAACAAAGGCTGGTAAAAAAGAATCATATTCAGTTCAAAGAACACCTGAAACAGATAGAATATTTAGACCATCACCTACAATTGATGCTTTAAGTTTAACATTTGGTGCAGGTGGATTATCAAGAAAAACTAATTTTTCTATCAAGGCCTTTACATTAAAACAAGCTGAAACACTTCAGAAATACTTTGCAGAACCAGGATATACAGTATTAGTTGAATATGGTTGGAATCACCCAAAATCACTTCAACAAAAGGCATCTTTAACTCTTAGTAATGGTGCATGTGAAATGGCAAAGTATAATAATTTTATTCATGTTAAAGAAAAGGAACAAAACTCAGATTACAAATATAGTGGATATCTTGGTTTTATAACCAAGAGTGGTTTAAAAAATTCAGAGGGTGAAACTTATATATTAGATGTTGAACTTACAACAATAGGAGAAATACCAGCATTTTTACAACAACATAAAGGTGGTGATGTTGATGCGGATAACAAACCAAAAGGAGGATTAAAATTTTCAAAATCAAAAATTAAAGCACAACAACGGTTTTATGCTAAAGGAATTGATTATTTTATTGGCCGTTCTCTTTTTATGCAAATGTTTAATAGATTACCTCAAGAAAAACAAACACAAAAAGTTAAAAATTTATTGACTGTGGGTAAAGATAGTAGGGGAAAGGGTTGGGCCCATAAAGGTAATTTTATTAATATGGATGAAAAAATCCGAGAAACTTTAACAGAAAAATTAGAAGGACAAAGTATAAATTCTAAAAAAAATGATTATAATGCTAAAATTCCATCAGGTATCCAAATTTTTGATACTTCGAGTTTTATAAGATTAGAACTTGCTTTTGAAATTTTAAATTCTTATGCAGTAGATTTAACAGAGCGTACAGATAACGCACCACCTTGTTCTGGTGTAAAACCTATGAATTTTAAAATAGAAACCAATTACACATTGTGTAGAGGATTTAAACATATGTTTTCTACTGATGTTTCTAAAGTATTTATACCAAATAGAAATACACCTGCATTTGATTTGATAAAGGCATTATCATCAACATCGGAGGTTGAAGGAAATTCACCATTTCTTTCGATAAAAAATGGAGTACCTGAAGAAACTGCGGATTTAGACCAATTTGACATAGAGGATGATATGTGTTTTCCACAGGTCAAACCCTTAAATGAATATAAATGGCCAGATGGTACAATAACTCAAGATTTTGAAGCACATACTTACGGATATTTAAAAGACTTGTTTGTTAATTTTGAATTTTTCTGTGAAGTATTGGGAAGAAATAATGTTGTTATAAAAGATATATATTTAGAACTTTTAAATGGTATTGCATCCGCAGTTGATAATTATTGGTATTTTGAAATAGCTCAAACTCCTAATAAACAAGATGCAGATAATCAACTTGAAGTTTATGATAATACACTTTGTTCACCTGATAGAAGTTTATTTGATGAATGTCCTAAATTTGTGTCAAGTGGAGTAGACACACCATTTTTAACTTCAAACTTTGATATGGATTTACCAGCTGCGATGAAAAATTCAATAATAGGTCAAAGAAATTCAACGAGTGTTAATACGAATAGTGATGGTGCAACTAATGTAAAGTTATCAAATATTTTCAATGTAGAACAAGACCCTGTCTTATCAATTTTAAATTCATTTAAACCTGAAAAAGAACCAGCTGATGAAACAGGTGATGAAGAAGAAACACCAGATGAGGATGAAATAAGAAAAGCTAATTTTGAATTATTTTTACAATATGGAAAAGTAATTACTGGAGTAAAAGATAGAAATGGTGATTATGATATTACCGAAGGAAGTACTTGGATAAATTTTAATACTGCGAATGCAGAAGCGGAATCCGTTTTACTGGTAGCTGGTTGGACTGATAGAGCTTTATTTAAATTATTATCAAAAGCAACAACTGAATCATCTACAAATGTACTTATTCCAATAAGTTTTGAATTTGAAACATTTGGAATAACAGGAATTGTAACAGGTCAAATATTTAAGATAAAAGATTTACCTGCGAAATTTAAACAAAGTGCCTTTCAAGTGGTAGAAGTAGGACACGAACTTGGGGGTGGTTTATGGAAAACTAAAGTTAAAGGAAAGTTAAGAAATTTCTCATAATGAAAAATATAGTAGATAAATATAATGAGTTGACAAATCAAAAACACTCTTTTAATAGGATAAGAGTAAAAACTCATATACCTACTCCAAATGAAATTGATTATACAAGAGGATATATAACGCGGTTTTTTTGTCAAAAATCAAATGATAAAGGTTCTCCTATTTATGAGATAAATTCAATTCAATTTAGTAACTATCTAACAAATCCATTTTATAGAGTAGTAAGTTTAGATTGGAGAATAAAAGGACCTAAAGAAACACAATATGATGATAAGGGAAATATTCTTGATAAATCAGTATCAGAATCAAATAGAATAGCAATACAACTTTTATCAAAAGAAATTCCAAATTTAAAATTATACTTACCAAATTTATTACAATTTTACAAATCGTAATATATATAGATATAAACTAAAAATTAGGTTACATGGGTTATTTATCACACGAAGAAAAACAACAACTACTTTTTGATTGGAGATACAAAGGAGTATCTATTTTAAATCTATTAACAGAGGAAGAAGTAGATTTTTATGCTGAGGAATTAGAACGAATCAGAGTCCAAAGACAAGAAAATGATACAGATGGACAGTGGGGAGAATATGACCCATATATGTATCCACATAAAGATTCAGATAAACTTTCTGAATTAATGAAACATCCTAAAATTATAGAAGCTTGTGAATTTTTAATGCAAGGTAAAATATTTGCTGTACAAACATGGGCTTATTTTAAACCACCAGGACAATTAGGTAGAGACCAACACCAAAATATATTTTATACCCAATGTAATAGAAATGAAATTGTAAATATTTCTCTTGCTTTTGATAACCATGACCCTAACAATGGTTCTGTTTGGTATTTAGAAGGTTCTCACTTATTAGGAAGATTGCCTATTGAAATTGATGATGAAAGAACAAAATCAAATCCAAAGAATTGGAAAAACGAAAGAGGAAAACCTTGTGTATTACCACCAGACCATGGTTTTAAAAAAATAGATGGGTATCTACGAAAAGGTCAAGTAGCATTATTGCATTCTAATGTAGTGCATGGGTCTGAAGCTAACAATTCTACAAGATTTAGAAAAGCATTCTTAACAGGATATGTAAAAGAAGGTTCAGATTTCTCAACAGGTAATCATATGAAAAGAGAACCAATTGATGTTGGTTCAGCAAAAATATAATGTACTCAAACATTTATATATTTGGATGTTCTCATTCATCTGGTACTTCTCATAAAGGACAAAACATCCCATTTTCTCGCATAGTGGCCCATGAGTTGAATATATCTGAAATATTTGATTATTCAAGAAATAGTGCAGGAAATGAATTTTTAAGAAAATCTTTAATTACTGCTTTTTTAAATGAAGAAATACGAAAAAACTCATTAATACTATTCCAACTTACAGATTATCATAGAAAATCTTTTGAACTTTTAGATAAAAGAAGTGATTCTGAATTTTATTTAGAAGGTAATTGGGGTAAGGTTGATAATATTATACATATTCTACCTGGTATGTTTAATAGAGATGATGATAATAGAGATGATGAGTTTACACAATTTTCGGATACATATGGAGCACGATTATCTGGTGAACACTATATAATGTTTGATGATATATTTTCAACTTATTCAATTTTAAAACTTATTTCTTCATCGATTAAAAATGTTGATTTTCAAATGTTAGCATGGCCAGAAATTAAATCACCATTTGATAAGTACATACCAAATGAACTATCAAATATTATGAATTGGTCTTTAGAAAACAAACTTACAGAAAATAATATTCACGATAATGGTGATTTTCATTTATCACAAGAAGGTCATGAAAAATTAGCTAAAAAAATATTTAATTTTTTGCAAAAATAATTCACTTTTTGCTTGGTCATTTCAACTTTTTTTCGTATATTTACTATGTAAATGAGTGATAATATAAACCTTAAAAGTATGAATTATTTGATTGACCCCACAACCCTTCTTTTCAACTCTCATCGAGTTAATGGTTTCACCAAAATGATTGGTGATTTAAAAATCCACCAATGGGATTTATTGGATATTGCAACTGAAGTTGCTACTGAATGGACAAACGATTGGGATGAGGACCAAGGATTTGGTTCTTCTGATGGAACATTTATGATAAAAGATTTCATTGATAATGTAATCTGGCGATTCGCTAGTGGTAAGTTGATGACTAAGTTCAATCCTGTACTTTCGATAGTGGAGTATTCAGAGGCTGAACATCACAATAAGGTTCAACGAATGGAAAGTGGAATTTAAACCCTAAAAGATATGAGAAATAAAATTGATTTTAAAACCCTTGAAAAAATCAACAATGAAATTGGTGAGTTCGAAGTAGGTCAAACCTTTGGCGGTGGAAATCCAATCTATCTTCGATTTGGATATTGGAAACAAGTTGATGTTGATAAGTTAAACGAAATCCTAAATCCTTTAAATCAGGTTAAAGAAGATGAGTGGTATGATGATGATTGTGGATATCAATACAATTATCAATTTCTTTAAAAAAAAGTAAAAAAATGCTTGGATATATGAAATATTTTTCGTATATTTACTATGTAAATAAGTTAAACCATTAAAAGATAAAAGATATGAATTATTCAGAATTAAAAAACCTTTCCCTTGAAGAACTACGAGAGTTGAACTCTAAAGTAGTTGAAGTAATCAAAATTAAAAAATCCGAATTAGCTTGGGATATAAAGAATGAACTTTATATTGGAGCTAATGTAAATGTTAACCATCCTAAGTTGAATGGTAAACAATGTAGAGTTAAGAAAATTAACCGAACTAAGGCTGTAATCGAAGTTCTAAATGGATTTGGTTCTTATAATGTTCCTCTTTCAATGTTAACTTTAAATTCATAGTTATGAAAGTACTAATAAAACCTAAAGTAACAAAACCTTGGTCAAAAGAAATGTATGATTACAATGACAAGGTTGCTGATATGATGAAAGAAAATATCATCGAATCAATAGTTAAATACCAAAACGATTTCAATAAACTCAATGAACTAATGGTTCTTTGTGGTGGTATTAAGTATGGTAGTGGGTATGATATCAATGACCTTTACCAAGATATACATGATGAAGTGGATAATGTTCAAAACTATTGGTTGAACGAAGAATATCCATATGCAGTTAAACAAGGATTGGTTAAACCAATTCCTTACAATTTTGTTGGTTATGACAAATAGTTGGTATTATCGAGAAATGGGTTCTCGTAACAAAAAGACAGGTAAGTTATCTTACTATCGAGTAAGAGTAACAGATTATAAAATCGATGATTGTGATTGTAAGGCAAGAGAATTTCGTAGACATTCACCTTGTAAACATATGAAACGATTAAATGAAAAATTAACACACTTAACAATATAAAATTTAAATTATAAAATTATGGGAGTAGATATTTCGGGTAAAAACCCAATCATTCGTTCAGAAAAACCTAAATTTCCATCAAATGAAGTATGGAAAGAAATGAGTGAAACTGCCAAAGATGAGTTTTGGCAATTAGATAGAGAATTTAGAGAAAATAATCCTGGTGATTACTTTCGTTCCAATTGGTGGGGATGGAGACCAATCGTCATGTTATCAGAAATGGTAAATGATATGAGAGATTTAGGTCTTGATTTATCTTATTGGGGTTCAAATGATGGTAGAGGTTTGGAAACTCAAGAAGAGTGTAACAAACTTGCTGATGCATTAGAAGAAATCGGTAAAGAGTTCTTCGATGTGGAAGATGTAGATGAACTACAACTTTGTATGGGTAGTTGGACAACCTTAGATGGTAAATTTGCTACATCAAAAGTCGAAGAAGATTTGAATGAAGAATACTATGGTAAACTTATCACAACACCAATCGTAACTAAAGATGGTATGGTAGTAAAATCATCACATTCAGTTGATAAAGCACACTTACAAAGATTTATTTCATTCCTCAGAGAATGTGGTGGGTTTGAAATTTGGTAATTTAAAATATTTTTCGTATATTTGTAAAAAATTAAAATTATGACAAACACATTTTTCACAGAAACAATTACAAAAATTTCCAAAATAGTAGAAGATAAACTTTGGGATAAAGTACGAACCTCTGCTAGATTTGGAGCAGGAGGTGGTAAAACCTTTACTAAGAAAAACAAACAAAGAATAGAAGAAGGTCTTGAAGCTTACTCGTCAGCCGAATACCAAAAATTATTTGGTCATGAATTAACCATTGACAAACAATACATTCAAAAACTTTGGTTACTACAAGGAGGTAAGTGTGCAATTAGTGGTTGGGATATGGATGAAAGATTTAACTTAATTCCAAATCACTCATTACAAATATCAGTAGATAGAATAGATAGTTCGAAAGGATATATACCAGGTAACTGTCAATTAACTCTAACTTGTTTTAATAGAATGAAAAATGATTGTGATGAAGAGACTTGGTTAGATATAAAAAGAAAACTTGGATTTATAAAATGAAAAAAACAGATTTAACACAATTAGATGGAATGTATTATGTAGGACACCTCATCGATATGGATGGGAGTGGGTATGTAGATGAAGAAACTGCAGAACTAATACTTATGGAATACAATGCAGGTGTAGTATGAGAGAACAAGATTTAATATCATTAGGATTTCAACGATTTGATGAAAACGATGAAGGAGATAATTTCTACTACTATACATTAGACCTTGGAAATAACGGAGTCGTATCATTCATTTCACCAACTTCGGATGAAATAGAAAACGATGAGTGGTATGTGGAAATATTTCAAGATACGAGTATTATGTTTGATAGATATTTAGATTTATCTCAATTCATAGAAATCGTAAAAAGAAATACACGATAGTAACTTAAACATAGACCAATAAGTGGTTATAGTAGAAACCAATAAAGAGAAAGAACAATTTCTTGAATATTGGAATAACGAACAATCAACGATTATTCCAATTTGGGAAGATTTAGAAAAACATCCTATGAATAATAGGTTGTCATTTTTGTATGTCCGATTTTCAAATATAGATTTTATCTTACCTTTTAATCATAATGATTGTGAACCTCTAACTATTGATTTATCTCTTTCCACTCAAAACAAGTGGATTTGGAATAAAAAAGGTTTTTTACAAACCGATATCAATATTGAAAAGCTAAAAGATGTTCAAACTGCATTATTCTTTGAACAAAACCAAATATACCCCTTTGGTGATAAATTAGAGGTTCTAACGAACTTTTATTACCGATTGGGTATAAGAGATGACTTAGGTAAGAGTATCCCTATAATGAAGTGGGGTGAGGTTCTACGAGAGATTGTTGGTGAATGGGGAGATATTTCTCCTTCACATCCAAATTATCTTAGAGAATTTCTTAAAGACAATACAACTTGGATTGATAATACGATGATTCCTATCCTTTCTCAGATTGAACGAAAGGGTATTCGGGTCGATACGGAAAAATTTCTTGATAGATGGCCTAATCACCAAAACTCATTACTTTTAGGGAATATATTCACCGAATATAATCCTTATACGATAACTTCAAGACCATCCAATAGACATGGTGGTGTTAACTTTTCTGCTCTTAACAAGAAAGATGGTTCGAGAGAATCGTTTATTCCAAGAGATGGTAAGTTGTTCTTACAATTTGATTACGATGCTTATCATGTTCGAATTATTGGTAAGTTGATTAAACACAAACTACCCGATACATCGGTACACCAATGGTTAGCAGACCAATATGGTTGTGATTACGATGAATCCAAAGGAAGAACCTTTAGAATCCTTTATGGTGGTGTGAGTGATGAAGATAGAAAGATTCCATTCTTTGATAAGGTTGATAAGTTTATTAGAAAGATACAAGAAGATGGTGTGAAAAATGGTTATTTACAAACTCCAAAAGGAAGAAAAATTCCTTTAGGTTGGATTGAAAAACCAACATCACAAAAATTCTTTAATTATCTTCTTCAAGCGACTGAAACTGAGTTTAATATTGAAGTGATGGAAAAGTTAAGAAAATTACAATTGCCTCTACCTATATTATATACCTATGATTCATTCCTTTTCGAGTTTGATGAATCTGAGGTAGAAACGATTAAATTAGTTAAATCCGTTCTCGAAAGTTATGGATTTCCCGTCAAAGCAGATTGGGGTAAAAATTATGGAGAAGTTTAAAGTTTACATACATCATTATTATACCTATGAATTATTTTGGTTATTTTGTCATGGGTTAGAAATAGAACCTGAATCCGTTCCAACTTGGTTTAAAGAATGGAATCAACATAATAAGAATATAAAAGTAAACGATGATGTAATTTTAAATGGAAAGTATAAAGGAAAAAAAATCGAGGTAATTTTTTGTAATGAAAAGCATTGGGATAAAACAGATGGTTTTCATTTGTTTGATTATAGTATAAATTTATTAGAAGATAATAGAGTTTCCGATAGAGGATTTAATTCAAACATAATGGTTGAAATAAATCAAAAAAATTTAAAATTTTTAAATTCAAAAGCTTCAATACTTTCTGATAATATTCATTACTTTTATATAGATTGGGAAGGACATGACCCTTATATAATGGAAGGATGGTATAAAAATCTAAATCCAAATATACAATTTTTTGTTGATGAAGTTAGTCCAAATGCAGAAAATGTAAAAAACCATCATTTTGTATTTACCAACTTAATTTGGTCATTTATATATCCAAATACATTAGGTATTAGAGATTATTATTTTTTTGGTGATTATCTAAAATATAAAAATGATTACAAATATAAAATTAATATTCCAATTAGAAGATTGTATGGTGATAAAGAATTATTAACAGATAAAGTTTTAGAACTAAATAACCCACACATATCTATAACAAATTCTTCATTTCAATCATCGTTACAAATCGATAAATTTAAAACACAAAAAGAAGTTGATGTTAGAAAAAAATTATTAGATTCTATGCCAAGTGAAAACTATATCAATAAAAGAGGATATGGTATTCATGATTGGGGTGGTGAGTGGAATTCAAATAATATGAATGAAAATATGTGGAAAATGTTTGGTATTTCAGATGTATGTATTTTATTCGAACACTCACCAAAGCATCATTCTGAAAAAACTAATAATAAAGCTAATAGTGGAGATAATTACATAACTGAAAAATCAATATCACATATTTTGGTAGGAAAACCTTTCATTCCATTTTATAGAGCTACTATTGATTTTTATGATAAGTGGTTAAAAAATTATAATAAACCTACTTTAGAATTTCCATTAGAATATGATTTTGTATTAGATAAACTTGATTATATAGATGAAATTACAAAAGATGAAGTAAAATGGAAAGAGTTTTTAGATAAGCTTACATTATATGTACAAAATCTAAGAAAACAACTTGTTGAAATAATTCACGAAAATAATTCATATTTTGATTACATTATTACAAAAAATGAAATTAAAACTCCAAGTTTATTATGAAAAAATTTTATGTACATCATAATTACACCAATGATTTATTTTGGTACTTTTTCCATGGTACTGATTTAGATGTAAAAGATGTACCTGCTTTTTTCTTTAAAGAACAACATAAAAAAATAACTTTACATACAAATTATAAAGAAACTCCATTAGAAATAAATTTCTGTGGTGATGGTGATTGGGATAAGATAGATGGGAATCATATATTTGATGTACATACTTATCTTATGCAAAACGGAATTATTACAGATAGGGGATATAGCTATAAAACAGTAAATTATTTTAAATACACCTTAAAAAAAGATTTAATTGAAAAAGGAAATTTACTTGGTGAAAAGTTAAATATTTTTTATATAGATTGGGAAGGTATAAGTCATTCACATGATTTATACGAAATTAAAAATTCAAACATATTTGTTGATGAAATTTTAAAAAACAAAAAATTTAAAAATAGACACTATGTTTTTACAAATAATTTTTTATCATATATTCACGATTCGAATTTAGATATAAAACATTCTTACTTTTTATATGATTATTTAAAAGAAATAAAACCACGACACAAATTAAGTTATTCGGTTAGAAGAATTATTGGAGAAAAGATTAAACAAATAAACTCTCTTTTAGAAATACCAGAAGTTTATATAACATACTCATCATATTGTTTTACTAAAGATAGTGTTGATAGTGGAATTGATAAAGAAATAGATGATTTTAGAAAATATATTCAAAGTTCTATAAAAGAAAACTATATCAATAAAAGAGGATATGGAATTCACGATTGGGGTAATGAAGCAAATAAAAACAATATTCATGAAATGTATTATAAAATACTTCCTCTTGCGGAAGTAGAGATAATTGATGAATGGATGGAGATGGATTATATTAGTGAAAAATCAGTAATTAGAATTTTAAGTGGTAAATTATTTTTACCAGCTTCATTTAAGGTATTTGATTTTTATAATGAAATTCAGAGAAAATATAATAAAACCCCATATCCACTTTCTTTTACCTATGAATCATTTGAAGAACTAATGGAGTTAATAAAAAAATCAGTTTCTAATGAAACCAAATGGGAATCATTGAAGGAAGAATTAAAAGCTTGGGTTGAAACAACACGAGTAAATTTAATTGATATTTGTTACTCAAATAACTCGTATCTGGATATAGTTTTAAATTCTTCGAAAGAATTAATTTAACTATATTTATATACTAACAAACAAAGGAGAAACAATTAAAAAGATTAAATGCGTTCTCGAAAATTTTGGATTTCCTGTCAAAGCCGATTGGGGTAAAACTTATGGAGAAATTTAAATACATAAGGGATATAACTCTTATAAAAAACGCTTTCCCTATGGAGTGGAAAGAAGAATTTATGGAGTTGTTAAATTATCCAAATGAAGATTGGATTCGATTGCCTAATAATAACCAGTATGGTATCTTATATGAAGGGCCAAAAATTTATAATACCGAGTTAGGAGAAAGATGGAGAAAATATGCTTTTGAAAAATGGAAAGACGAATTTGGTATTGAAAATAAGTTAAATGAAGGTTTTGAAAACTTAAAAGGATTATATTGGGGAGATTTTTTACTACAATTCAAAGAAGGCCATTACTTAATAAAACACATAGATGCACACAATCCAAAAGAATTTAGATTTAATGTATTACTTGAAAAACCAGAACAAGGTGGTGTTTATAAATTCAATGGTGTAGAATTTCCTATGGATGAAGGTGATATGGTAGTTTTTGCTCCATATCATACTGTACATCAAACAGATAAAATAATAGGCAATAAATCAAGAGTGATACTATCACTATCTTTCATACAGAAAGAAGAAAAAAATATGTTATAACTTTACTTATTTGATATCCTCAAAAATCTAATATTTATATATTAACAAAAGGAGTTTTTATGAAACTATGGAAAATTTTAATCATATCTTTAGCATTATATGGATGTGAGAAAGAGGGTTTTGCTCAAGAACCCCAAAAAGAATTAAGAGCGGAAGTAATTGTTGAAAATCCAGTCTTTAAAGTTTGGTACAATGAAATCTACGAACAACCTATGAAGTTGGTTTATACATCAACTAATAGAGTTAAGAATGTAGATAGAGGTTCAATGAACTTTTATACAGAAAAAGATGTTCACACATCTGATAATGCAGATTATTATAGAAATGTTTGGGATAAAGGACATCTTGCACCAGCGGCAACATATTCTGATTCTTACGAAAATCTAAGACAAACTTTTTCTTTTCTAAACTGTGCTCTACAAGACCAATATTTAAATCGTGGTGAGTGGAGATTGTTGGAAGAACAAGAAAGAGAGTGGGATGATGAATCAAACTTAACTGTAACTGTGGAGTTAGTATTTGATGAAGGACACGAAGTACTTCCGACAGGTGGACATATTCCAACTGATATGATTAAACATATCTACTTTGAAAAAACAGGTTCATATAGATGCTTTGAATTTGAGAATGAAAAACCAACTAAAGGTTGGGAAGAACACGAAGTAACACATTCTCATTAATATTTATAGTAAAGAGGAGATTTAATTATGGCTTTCAACTTTCCTGATGGAGCATCAAATGGACAAACCCATACTGCGAGTAATGGTACGGTTTATCGTTATAATGGAACAACATGGGTAGTTGATTCTGCAGCTACTACGACAACTTTTGATTCAAAGTATCTTAACACAAATGGTGATGGAATCGTAAGTGGTTCATCTCAATTAGATGGATTTGTAAGTTCATCTTCTGCTAATATTATAGAAGTAATAACATCTGCATCTTATGCAGCAATTACACCAGTTAGTGGTACATTATATATCGTACAAGGATAAAAATGGATAGAAGAATTAACACCGCACAAAACATTTATTTAAATAATGTTGAGGTGGATGATGTTTATTATAATAATGAACACATCTGGCCAACAGGTAGTAATACTCCTTGGTCACCAAGTACAGATATAACAACCGTTGCTTGGATTGATGCATCTGATTCTTCAAATTATACAAGAAGTGGAACTTCATTAGTTTCTGTAACTGATAAAGCAGGAACATATACAATGAATGTAGGTGGTAATCCATTAACTAATAACAGTACACAAAATGGATTAAATGTATTTGATTTTGATGGTAATGGGGATTATCTACAAAGTACAACTTACTCTACACAGGTATCATCAGGTAATCATTGGGCAATCGGTGTATTTAGATTTGATGGAACAGATAGTACCCAAGATTCCCTTTGGAGTTATGAAACAAATGGTTCACCAAAAAGAGATTATGCAATCAGTAGTGGTAACTCATCAAACTCTTGGCCAGGTGAATTAGATTTAGATGGTCTATCTTCAAATAGAATTAGTACTACAATTGGTAATTTAGAATTATGGGATGATAAAAGTTTAACACAAAACCAATATCACATCGTTGCTTGTTGGTTCAATAAGAGTGGAAACCAAATTGGTGTTAGAGTAGATGGTACAAACGCATTTACACCAGTTAATGATTATGATAACTCATTACAAACAAACCAAGAATTAAGATTGATGAGAAACAGGTCATCACAAGAATTAGATGGTAAATTAGGTGAATTCTTTGCAGTAGCAGATATACCTGGTACGAGTGGAACTGATTTAACACATTTAATAAAAGCAGAAGGTTACCTTGCACACAAATGGGGATTAGAAAGTTCTCTACCAAGTGGACACGTATATAAGAACTCGGCACCTTAATATTTATAGTATAGATGAAAGAGATAAGTTGGCAAGAGTGGTATCGTATGTACAAGGATAAAAAACCCTTGAACGAAATCACTTGTGATTACAACTTATATTGCCAACATTACGAAGATTATTGGAAATGTCTTTGGTTACAAGGGAGTGGTGATACTTATTTCATTTTACAAGAAAATGATGAATTCTTACTACAAGAAAATGGAGATAAACTTATATGGCAGATAAGAGGATAACACAATTAAATGAATTAACAACGATTGCAGATAATGATTTATTTGCAGTAGTTGATGTATCTGCAGGTGAAACTAAAAAGGTAACACTTGATAATCTCAAAGAAAACTTACCAGGTTCATCTACTACTTTAAGTGGTAATACTTATCTCGTACCAGAATTCTTAACAATAAGTGGTTCTTCATCTTCACCTTACCCTGAATATTATACAACAGGTTCAACTTATGAGAACACTTCAATGATAAAAGTTTCTTGGAGTGGTGGTAATGGTGAGGCACATATCATCTTACCAGATGCAACAACAGATACCAATCAATACAGAGCAATTCGTTTTACAATGGGTGGTAGTTTTAGTTCAAATACAAAAGCAAAACTTTTACCAGATACTTCTTTATCTCAAACACTCGATGGTGGTACTGGTGGATATACATTAGATAAATCATATGAAGGAATTATGGTTTGGTCTGATGGTTCGAATTGGATAAGAATTCAGACAAAAGCATAAGAGATATATTTATAGTATAGTATGGATTATAAACAAATCATAGATAAGTTAGTAAGAGAACTCTCATATAGAGTAGGTATTCCTAATGTACATAATAAGGAACACCAATCTATTATGTCTGAAATTCTTTCAGAGTGGGGTGAGTATGATATTAAAGAAGTTATCTTTAATCATTTGAACGAAGATGATGATACCGAAGGTGAAGATAGAGATTATTCTCATATTGGTAAAGGATTTTATGTTAAGAAGGGTGATGAAGAAAAAGATGGTGCTCAGAAATATAAAAAGGATGATGGTGGTAATATAAAACCTGTATCAGATAAAGAATACGAAACCGAAAAATCAAAACAAGGTGAAGAAGGAGAAGAAGCCGCTAAAGATTCACCACAAAACCAACAAGGTGGTGATGGGGCCACTCAAGAAGAACCACCACAAGCAACTGCATTAAAAGGAAAAGGTGGTGATTCTTATAAAGCCAATTTACCAAAAGGAGACCCTGCATCAACAAAGAGTAGTGATGATAGTGAACCTGAGTATGAAGAAGATGATGGTAAATTTGATTATTCAAACACTGCTATTAAATTAAACAAAAGTTTAGAAAACTATCTTTCAACCGAAGATTTAAAAATAGTTAAAAATTTCCAACGAGATTATGATGATTTCGAAAAAAATCCTACACAAGAAAAGGCTGATAAATTAATTGAAAAATATCAATTAAGAACAAATGATGCACCTAAGCCTAAAATATATCCTGGTGTAGTTGCTAATGCACATAGACATATTTTTAATGGAACTTCTGCTAATGGTGCAGGTAGTGCAAAAAACAGAAGAATCGTTGATTTAATTAATCAATACGCAAGTGAAAGTGTACCAACTGCTTCTAAAAAAGATTTAACTGACCCATCAAAACCTATGGGTGAGGCAACTAAACCAAAGGCATCACAATTTGGTAAAGGAATAAAAGCAGAAGATGATGAAGGTGTTAGAGATATCATGAAACCAGAAAATAATGTTTCGTTTGATGGTATGGAAAAGGCCTTCCTTCAACTTTATGGTCCAACTGATGAGAACGGTAAACTTTTAGTTCCAAGTAATAAACATACTGAAAAGTATTTAGAACAGGCTCTTGCTGGTTCACTTGATGAGGCAATTGAAAGAGCAAGAGAACTTGAAAAAACAATGAAGATAAGTCCTGAAATTGGTGATGCTTTAGTTGATTATCAAAATGAACAAAAGGCTATATTAGAAAAATATAAAGGTAACTTACCTAATGAAGAAGCTGCAAAAGAACTTCAAAACGCATGGGGTAAATATACTCAAAGAATTATTGCAGTGAATCCAAAGATGGCAAAATCTATGATAAAAAATCAAGCAGAAATTTTTATTTATAGTTATGAACTTGCTAGAGGTGAGGAAGTTTACCTTCCTGCTCATGGTTCTTATCCTGCATCTGATAAATTAGTGAAAACACAAGATAAAGTAAATGGAGAACGAGTTACTGGTGTAAGTGTAAAAGTTGGTGAGGATGGTAGTGTAAAGGTAATGGGATTCCCAACAGAAAATCAACAAATGTTGAGATATCATAAAAATAAAAAATATAGAGAAAATTCAAGTAGCAGACCAGGAGAAAAAGGATATGCCATTGGATTAAAAGATGAAGTTGTTGATTCTGACCTTGAAATGGATGCACTTTTATCTGAGAGTGGTATGGATGAAATCATCAAAGATAAAAAAGAATACTATAAATTACTTAGAGAGTATAAACAATTTATGAAAGACCTTCAAGATAATGAAGATTATTATGGTAAAGGTGCAATGAGTAAAGAATCAGAAGATAAATTAAAGAATAAGAAAAAAGAATTAGTTGAAAAAATTCAAAAACTTCTTGATATGGATAAACTAATTGAAAAGTGTGGTGAAAAAAACGCAAAATCATTAGTTAGTAAAAGTCCTGGTAAATTACTACAATATATAAATTACTCTGCGGCATCAAATACAAGTGGAGGTATTCAAGGTATTACATCACATTCAGAGAGAATTGATAAAGATGGAACAGTTGATATGGCAACAAAAGAATTTCCAAATGATTGTAAAAAACTTGATTTTACAACTTATAGAGAACACGAAACTTCAAGAAATGGTGGTTTGTTAGTTGGTGTTACTCATCCTGATAGTACTAATGGTGAAATCATCTAACAACCAATAAACACCTATATTTCAAGGTAAATACGATTAAGTATATTATTTAATCCTTTGGTTTGATAATTTTATATTTATAGTAGTATAAATAATAGTGAGATAGGATTAATATGCAAACACAGTTACTCTGTACTTTTACAACTAAAGAGGAACTTCAAAATACCCTACAACTTATTAGAGAAACATATCATATAGTTTATAACTACATTTATGTTCTGCAAAATAAGGGGAATTTGGATGAACTTTTTGTTACATACAACATAGATACACAATACAGACCGGAGAAACCTCTGAGTGATACTATATTAGTGCATAGAAAAAAACAATCCAATACTCTTTATACAATCAATGCACTTAACGAATTAGTTAAAGAAGAAAATGGTGGTGTGTTAGATAAATCATTTTCTATCGATTGGGATAAATTCAAAAACTCAATCATTGTTACCAATGTAGAAGGAACAAAGAAAATTTCTACAAGAATCTTCGAGGTAATAGAATTTAATCAAAAATAATTCACTTTTTGCTTGGATATTTCATATTTTTTTCGTATATTTACTATGTAAATGATTGATAAGATATGAAAAAAATAGATGATTTTAAAGTTGGACAAGTGATTACTCTTAAACCTAAAACCAACCATGCAAAAAACAGAATCAAACAACATGGTTCAGATTGGGAAATCACTATGTTAGCAAAAACAGGTAGATTTATTGGATTAAACTCTATGAATGATACATGGAAAACACATGATGGTAAGATGATACCTGATTTTAGAAGAGTTGATATTAATAACGATGTAAATTTTGAAATATTATTATAATGAAACTTGAAACCATAAAAAATATTGTTAATGAAGTTTACCCAAAGATTGAAAAGTATTATGGGTTCTCAAAATTCCAAGAATGTACTCCTTATGTAGAACTTCACAAAAACATTTACGAAAAGTATAGTGGTGAAGAAGGTGCTGAAGGTGAAGAAGATAAATGTCACGCTGAGTACTGTTCGATGATGAATGAAATTACAATCTACTGGCCACAGATGAAAAGTAGAAAGATGGTGATTCAAACTCTTATCCACGAATACATTCACTACTTACAATCACCAAGTTGGTTCAAACGATATTACAATATGGGTTATAACTACAATGACCATCCATATGAATTAGAAGCAATAAGTTACGAAAAAGATTATAAATTATTTATTTAAAACTTAAAATATGAAATCAATACAACTAAAACAGTATATGTTCACCTTCGAAGAGGGGGGTTGGAATACCGTATGGGCGAAAACTCTACGAGGAGCTAAAAAACTAGCCGTTCAACAATACAAAGATTATCCAACCTTAAACCCACGAGTGGATTCTGTTCATTTAGCAACAGAACAAGGTTTGAAAAATGCAATGAGTTTGTTTTACTAAAATTTAAAACTATGAGTGTTATTGAAACATGGAGTAAAAAAGAATTTCTACAATGTATGAGTGATTTGTACAAAGAGGCATATGGTATAAGACCTCGTGGTATAGATTATCAATCTTGGAGTTTACAAGAACTCAAAGATGAGTGGAAACGATTGGAAGTGATAGCCAGAGAAGAATTTTGGTATCAAGATTAAAAAAAAATACGAAATTGTTTGGAAGTTTAAAAATAATTTCGTATATTTGTATAAAATATAATTAAAAGTTATGGCAAAGAAAACTACTACAAGTAAAAGACAACATAATTTCAAACCACAGATTGTAGAAGCTCCCCCTCAAGAAGAACAATATGACGAGGTTATTAAATATGATAATCCCCAAGTGGTGGCACAGATGGAAAAGGAGTGGCCAGAAATGACTGCTGAATTTAAACGAATAATGTTCACGCAATATGAGCTATTTTGTTTGAAACAATCTAACTATGGCCCTGACAACATTTCTGTTGGTTCGAAGTTAGAAACAGATGATGAAGTAAAAGTTTCACTTACAGGTCTTTGGTTTAGAATGAATGATAAAATTCAAAGATTAAAACAATTAGTTGTACTTGGTAAACAAGATAATATTGGTGAATCATGTGAAGATACTTTCCAAGATTTATCAGTTTATGGTATCATTGCACAATTGGTTTCAAATGGTAAATGGGCAAAATAAAATAATACGATTTTCGAAGGAATTTTTCGGTGGTTTTTTCGATTTTCGTATATTTATATATAGTAAAACACACACCGATAAAATTTAATTAATAACATTTAAAAGGAGTAATTATGGCTTTAGACATTAATGCAATCAGAAGTAGACTGAACAAACTACAAAACACACAAAGAAAAACAGATGCTTTGTGGAAACCAACACCAGGGAAACATCAAGTAAGAATCGTTCCCTATAAGTTCAACAAAGATAATCCGTTCATTGAACTTTACTTTCACTACAACATTAACAACAAAACTTATCTTTCACCACAATCTTTTGGTAGACCAGACCCTATTGTAGAGTTTGCAGATAAATTAAAAAGAATGGGTGATAAAGATGATTGGAAAGCGGCGAAGGCTATGGAGCCTAAGTTAAGAACTTTCGTACCTGTTGTTGTAAGAGGTGAAGAAGGTGAAGGAGTTAGATTTTGGGGATTCGGTAAAACAGTATATCAAGAAATTCTTGGTTACATTGCTGACCCTGATTATGGTGATATTACTGACCCAACTGCTGGTAGAGATTTAACAATCGAATACAAATCAGCAGAAGAAGCTGGTACTACTTATCCAACTACAACTATTAGAGTTAAACCATCAACATCACCAGTAAGTGAAGATGCTGAAAGAGCAACTGCATTTATTGAATCACAAACTGAAATTACAGATTTATATTCTGAATTATCTTATGATGAATTAAAATCAGTATTAGAAGGTTGGTTGAATCCAAGTGGTGAGAATGAATCTGATGAAACATCAGCATCTCAAGAAACACTTTCAACTAAAACTACTCCCTCATATGATATGGGTGGTTCAGTAGAAACTACAACTTCAGATTCAAAGAAAACTGATGATGTAGCAGCAGCATTTGATGATTTGTTTAACAATTAATTCCAAACTAAATGGCGAAGAAAAAAGAAATGGATTTAGCGGACATCCTTGCGGGTGAGCTAAACAAACAATCAAAAGATTCTAAGGTAGCATTTTTCTTAGATGATGATACTGCACCTACAAATGTAGATGGGTGGATATCGACTGGATGTGCTATGTTAGATGTTGCCATTTCCAATCGCCCTTATGGTGGTTTGCCTGTTGGTAGAATCACAGAAGTTACTGGTTTGGAACAAAGTGGTAAATCACTACTATCAGCACACCTTTTAGCTGAAACACAGAAACAAGGTGGAGTTGCGGTATTGATTGACACAGAAACTGCAGTAAGTAGAGAATTTTTAGAAGCTATCGGTGTGGATGTATCTAAACTTCTTTATGTATCAGCAGATTCGGTTGAACAAATCTTTGATTTTACTGAAACAATCATTGAAAAAGTTAGAGAAACTGAAAAAGATAAATTAGTTACTATCGTAGTAGATTCTGTTGCCGCAGCATCAACCAAAAATGAATTGGCTGCCGATTATGGTAAAGATGGATATGCTACTGATAAAGCGATTATCATATCAAAGGCGATGAGAAAGATTACCAATATGATTGGTAGACAGAAAATCTCTTTGATATTTACAAATCAGTTAAGACAAAAGATGAATGCAATGTTTGGTGACCCATGGACAACTTCAGGTGGTAAAGCTCTTGCTTTCCATGCCTCTGTAAGATTGAGATTGAAGAATATGGGACAAATCAAACAAAAGGTAAACGGCCAAGATAAGGTTGTTGGAATGAAGGTTCGTTGTCAAGTAATTAAAAACAGAATGGGGCCACCTCTAAGAGCGGCAGATTTTGAAATTTACTTTGATAGAGGAATCGATAATTATGGTTCATGGTTAGGAGTCATGAAAGAAAACAAATTAGTTAAACAGGCTGGTGCTTGGTACACTTACATTGATACACAAACAGGTGAAGAACTGAAATTCCAATCTAAGGATTTTATTCCTTTGATGGATGAAAGAGAAGATGTTAAGGAACAAATCTATAAAAAGATATGTGAAGAAACAATCTTACAATATAAATCAGATACACTTGATATTGATGCAATGGAAGTTGATACCGAAGGTGCTGGTGAAAATGATTAAAAGTTCAATATGAGTAAATTAGTTACAATGTTGAGAAAAAGTGCTGAGGCTGATAAAGCCAAGGCACTTTTATCTCTTGATTTATTAGACAAGAAGGCAGTTGGTATTGGTGACCACTCTACTGAAGATTTCTACAAGAATGCCGAGGAAGCACTTGCTTTACTTGCTGATTCTTTAGATAGATTAGAAGCACTTAATGTGTATGAGAGTACATCAGATAACAAAGAACTTCTTACATGAAAGAACTCTACAAAAACATTTTAGATTCGGTTGAGAAAGACCGAGACCAGAATATCAATAGACACAAGAATTCTCGTGTATTAATTATTGATGGTCTAAATACATTTATCAGATGCTGGTCATCCATTCCTACAATGAATGATGATGGCGACCATGTTGGTGGTGTAACCGGTGCTCTCAAATCTATTGGATATGCCATTAGACAAACTCAACCAACTCGTGTTGTTGTAGTATTTGATGGGAAAGGTGGCTCCCAAAGAAGAAAAAAGGTATTTGGTAATTATAAAGCTCAAAGAGATAAGAATAAACTTAGAGTTAATAGAGCTTATGCTGACTTGATGAATGATGAAGATGAGAGGGAATCTATGAAAAGACAATTCGTTTGGTTAAATGAAATGTTGCATGGATTACCTCTTACTACCATGATTTATGATGGAGTAGAAGCTGATGATATAATGGCTTATATAACAACCCAAATCTTAAAAGAAGATGAGCAGGCGGTGATAATGTCAACTGATAAGGATTTCCTTCAATTGGTTAATGATACTACCATCGTCTGGTCACCCACCAAAAAGAAGATGTATAATAAATCTTTGGTAAAAGAAGAATATGGAATAGAATCTAAAAACCTTTTACTTTACAGAGTTTTAGATGGTGATAAATCAGATAATATACCTGGTGTTTATGGATGTGGAATCAAAACATTGGTAAAGAGATTTCCTGAAATAACAGGTGAAGATAAATTATCAGTAGATGATTTATTTGATTTATGTGAAACTAAAATAGAAGAAACAAAAGGTAAGATAAAAATCTACAAAGATATTCTTCAATCAAAAAGACAAATCTTATTAAATAAAGATTTGATGCAATTGGATGATGTTGATATATCGGGTCAAATCAAAATGAAAACTTTAGATAGATTCAACGAAGAAATCCAACCACTAAACAAAATGGATTTTATGAAAATCCTCTTAAAATACAAAGTAATCGGAAACTTTGGGGATATCAATGATTGGTTAAAAACAACATTTGGAAATTTAATTACAGATTAATTTGGTATTCTCAAATAATTTTCGTATATTTGTATCAGTTTTAAAAAAGAGTCAATGCAAGAACAAATAGATACTTTATCGAAATACGGGCAATCATTTCAAAGTAAAGTAGTTTCTGCACTTATTACTGATACCAAGTTTCTTGATACAATTAGTGAAATAACCACTCCTAAGTTCTTTGAGAACGATGCTAACAAGTGGATTGTATCTGAGATACTTGAATATCATGAAGTGTACAGAAAACCTCCTACATTGGATGTATTCAAATCGCAATTATCAAAAGTAGATAATGAAGTGTTAAAGAAAACGGTAGTTGAACAACTCCGTCATGTTTTCACTCAAGTTGGTAATGTAGATTTGGATTATATAAAAAACGAATTCACAAACTTCTGTATTAATCAAAATCTTAAAGGAGTAATCCTACAATCAGTTGATTTACTAAAGGCTGGTTCTTATGATAGAATCAAAGATTTAGTAGATAGAGCTATGAAGGTTGGTCAAGAAAACAACTTGGGTATGGATTATATTGAAGATTATGATGAAAGAGTACAAGATTTAAAAAGAACAACTGTTCCAACAAAATGGCAACCTATCAACGATTTAATGGATGGTGGATTAGGACCAGGTGAATTGGGAGTAGTTGTAGCACCTTCGGGTGTTGGTAAAACATGGATTCTCACCGCAATTGGTGCAGAAGCCGTTCGGCAAGGTTTGAGTGTAGTACATTACACAATGGAATTATCAGAACACTATGTAGGTGCTCGATATGATACTGTGTTTACTGGTACTCCCTCGGCAGAATTGAAGGATAAAAAAGATGAGGTTAAAGCGAAAATCACCAATCTCAAAGGGAAACTCTTAATTAAATATTTCCCACCAAAAGGTGTTACGGTAAAGAAGTTACAGCAACATATTGAGAAAATGGTTACGTTAGATAACAAGCCCGATGTTATCATAGTTGATTACGCTGACCTTTTACTCTCCCACTCAAATAAGTCAGACTCTACTTATGCAGAGCAAGGGGGAGTATATATCGACCTTCGAGGAATGAGTGGAGAATTGGAAATACCAGTATGGACTGCATCTCAAACCAACCGCTCGGCTATTGATTCAGAAGTTATTGAGGCTGATAAAATTGCTGATTCTTATGCAAAAGTAATGAATGCTGATTTCATTATGAGTTGGAGTAGAAAATCAAAAGATAAACTAAATGATACTGCTCGAGCTCACATAATGAAAAACAGATTTGGGCCTGATGGAATTACATTCCCTTGTAAAATGAATACCAATACAGGATACATTGAAGTTTATGATGGAACATCACCTGATGGTGTAATTGCTCAGAAAGAAGCGGCAAGTGGTCAATTAGAAACAAAGAAACTTTTACACAAGAAATATGTGGAAAATATGGGGTAATATGAAGTTATTATTAGGAGATTGTATAGATAAACTGAAAGAACTTGATGACAATAGTGTAGATAGTATTGTTACAGACCCACCCTATGGTTTATCTTTTATGGGAAAAAAATGGGATTACGATGTTCCCTCACAAGAAATATGGGAAGAATGTTATAGGGTTCTAAAACCAGGTGGTCATCTTTTATCATTTGCTGGTAGTAGAACTTACCATAGAATGGCAGTTAGGATTGAGGATGCAGGTTTTGAAATAAGAGACCAAATCATGTGGATATATGGTTCAGGTTTTCCAAAATCACTCAATATAGGAATACAAGTTGATAAAAAACTTGGTAATCAAAGAGAAGTAGTTGGTGAAAAAGTAAGGGGTGATGTTCAAAAGGCAAAGGAAAATGGTGCTGGTTACTTAGCTGACCCTGCAAATAGAAATAATACCAAACAATTTGGATATGGAACACAAACTATAACAAAAGGTAATAGTGAATGGGAAGGTTGGGGAACTGCATTAAAACCTGCACACGAACCAATCGTAATGGCCAGAAAACCTTTGAGTGAAAAAACAGTAGTTGATAATGTATTAGAATGGGGAACTGGTGGAATAAATATAGATGCAAGTAGAATAGGAGTTGATGAGAATGACCCAAACCATAGAAGTATTGATAATAAAAATGTTCATACAACTAACTTTGCCAATAATGGAAATCCAAGACCTGATAAAATACCAAATCAAGAAAGTCAAATAAACCCACAAGGTAGATTTCCTGCAAACATAATCTTTGATGAAGAAGCTGGTAAAATCCTTGATGAACAAACTGGTGAACTAAAAAGTGGTGATATGCCAGGAAAGTATAAAGGTTGGGGTAAGAATGGAATATATGGTTCTGCTGATAATGAGTTAGAACAAACATATTATGGTGATAGTGGTGGAGCATCTCGTTTCTTTTATTGTCCAAAAACTTCTAAAACTGATAGGAATGAAGGATTAGATGATTTTGAGGATAAGGAGGCACCAAAGAGGGATGATGGACAACCCTATGGTATGAATACTAATAAGTTCAGACCAGATGGCTCAGAACGAAAACCTGTTCAACCGAAGAAAAACAATCACCCAACAGTAAAACCAACTGATTTGATGTTATATCTTATTAGAATGGTTACTCCAAAAAGTGGAACAACACTTGACCCTTTTATGGGTAGTGGTTCAACAGGTAAGGCTGCAGTTAGAGGTGGGTTTGATTTCGTTGGTATAGAAATGGATAAAGAATATATGGAGATTGCTAAAGCAAGAATCCAATATGAACAAGATAATCCTTACAACGAAGAAAAAGGAGAAAGAATAGAAATAAATAAAAACTCAAATAAATTTTGGTAATATGAAATTATTATTAGGAGATTGTATAGACAAACTCAAAGAGTTAGATGATAATAGTATTGACTCAATAGTTACAGACCCTCCATATGGTTTATCCTTTATGGGAAAGAAATGGGATTACGATGTTCCTTCACAAGAGATTTGGGAACAATGTTATAGAGTTCTAAAACCAGGTGGTCATCTTTTATCATTTGCTGGTAGTAGAACTTATCACCGAATGGCGATTAGAATAGAAGATGCGGGATTTGAGATTAGAGACCAAATCATGTGGATATATGGAAGTGGCTTTCCTAAATCACATAACATTGGTAAAGCAGTTGATAAACAAGGTGGAAATTCACTTGGTAAAGAAGTTGCTGAACTCGTAAAGAAGAAACGATTAGAAATGGGATTATCTACTATACAACTTGCTGAACTTGGTAAATTTTATGGAAAAACAAATCATGGAGGTACTGTATCTAATTGGGAAACAGGTAGGGGTAGTATAACACCAGAACAATTTAATAAACTTATAGAAATATTAAATTTAGAAAATAATCCAATTATTGAAACTAAAAGAGAAGTTTTAGGAAAACTAAAAACAAATCTTGGTGTAATGCAAAACATTGGTGGAGATTATACACCAGGTGAAATCGAAGTAACCAAAGGAAATACTGAATGGGAAGGTTGGGGAACTGCTCTTAAACCCGCACATGAACCAATAGTAATGGCAAGAAAACCACTTTCAGAAAAAACAGTAGTTGATAATGTATTAGAGTGGGGAACAGGTGGAATAAACATAGATGAAAGTAGGATAGGAACTGAAATTATCCCACAAAAAAGACATATTGGTAATACATTTTCACAGGTATATAAAGAAAACAATAAAGACACACCTGATGTAAAAAGTTATGAAAATCTTGAATGGGAGTATCAACAAGGCAGATTTCCTGCAAACATAATCTTTGATGAAGAAGCTGGTAAAATCTTGGATGAACAAACTGGTATATTGAAAAGTGGTAATCTAAATGCAGGTCATAAAAGAGGTGTTGGAACGGGAAATAGTTATGCCAACGGCGGTGGTGGTGGTATAATAGACAGAAACTATGGTGGTGATGAAGGTGGAGCATCTCGTTTCTTCTATTGTCCAAAAACTTCTAAAACTGATAGAAACGAAGGGTTGGATGGGTTTGAAGAAAAGAGAAAATCTCATATAACATCGCAGAACTTTGAAAATGCATTAACGGGAGGAGGAAATACTCGTAATCCTTATAGTAAAAATAACCACCCAACTGTAAAACCAACTGATTTGATGTTATACTTAATCAGATTAGTAACTCCAAAAGGTGGAACAACTCTTGACCCGTTTATGGGTAGTGGTTCAACAGGTAAGGCTGCAGTTAGAGGTGGGTTTGACTTTGTTGGTATAGAACGAGAAAAAGAATATATGGAGATTGCAACTGCTCGTATTCAATATGAGAAAGATAATCCATATGATAAACAAAAAAATAAAAGGGTTAAAATTAACAAATCATCAAAAAAATTTTGGTGATAGTGTATCAAAAAATTATCACACCCCTCATTAAAAAATTAAGTTAGTATAACAAAATTAAAAAGTTAAAAAAAATAACACAAAAACAATTTTGTTTTTGGATATATATGATAATTATAAACACCCACTCGAAGTAGAGTGGTTCTAATCAATTTTAAAAAAAGGAATATTTTATGGCAAATTCACAAGAACTTTTTGAACAAATTAAAGATTTGTTTGTTCAATTCGAAGAAGAACACAATGGTTCATCAAAAGCAGCTAAATCGAGAGCTAGAAAACACATCGGTGAAATTAAAAAACTTGTAACAGATTACAGAAAAGCATCAGTAGAAGAAAACAAATAAACACATAGGTTATAAAAACATGAGCAAACTATTCCAAGAAAGAATTCCTTTCAAACCATTCGAATATCCAATCTACTATAATGAAGGTTGGTTGAAACAGGCACAAGCATTTTGGCTTCATACTGAGATACCCATGCAAATGGATGTTAAAGATTGGAACGAAACACTTACATCTGAAGAAAAAAACTTGGTAGGAAATATCTTACTTGGATTTGCTCAAACCGAATGTGCAGTTTCTGATTATTGGACAACGATGGTAACCAAATGGTTTCCTAAACACGAAATCCGTCAGATGGCAATGATGTTTGGTTCACAAGAAACTATCCATGCTACTGCATATTCTTACCTAAATGAAACATTAGGGTTAGAGGACTTCGAGGCATTTTTGCACGAACCTGCAACTGCCGAGAAGTTCGAACTCCTAACTTCAACAACTGCTGATTGGACACATGAAGATTTACAAACCAACGAAAAGGCAAGACAAGAAGTTGGTAGAAGTTTAGCAATCTTTTCAGCATTCGCTGAAGGAGTATCACTATATTCTTCATTTGCGGTACTCTACTCATTCCAAATGAGAAACAAGTTAAAAGGTATTGGACAACAAATGAAATGGAGTGTAAGAGATGAATCTCTTCATTCTCGTATGGGTTGTCAGTTGTTCAGACATATGTGTGATGAATATCCTGAATTGTTAGAACAATGTAAAGATTCAATTCAAGAGGCTTCAAAATTAATCGTAGAACTCGAATCTAATTTTATTGATAAGATGTTTGAGATGGGTGATTTAGAAAACCTATCAGCATCTGATTTAAAAGAATTTATAAAAGCAAGAACCAACTCTAAGTTGGAAGAATTAGGATACGAAGGTATCTTTGAATATAACAATAAAAAAGCAGATAATCTCGATTGGTTCTACCACTTGACTGGTGGACATACTCACACCGATTTCTTCGCAATAAGACCTACTGATTATAGTAAGGCAAACGAGGGTGAGGATTGGGATGATTTATTTTAAATAAAAGGTTACAATTATGACATTTGATGAATTATCAGATAACGTATTAGTTTGGGCACAGGAGAAAGGAATCCTTGTAAAAGATAATGCTCCCAAACAAATGTTAAAAGTGTTAGAAGAAGTTGGAGAAACTGCAGGAGCACTTTTAAAAGGAAACGAAACAGAGATTAAAGATGGTATTGGAGACTCTTTCGTTACACTTATTATTTTATCTAAACAATTGGGTTTATCACCAACAGAATGTTTAGAGGCAGCATGGAATGAAATAAAAGATAGAACAGGTAAAACTGTTGATGGTGTTTTTGTAAAGAATGAAAACTGATTATCACATTAGAAAACACCCAGTCATGGGAGGTAGAAGTATTAAATATTATCCAAATACTTCTGGTATTGCTATGAATATGTTGTGGAGAGCAATAAAGTATAATATTATAAAATTAAAAAGAAATGGCTAAGATAAATTACGGAGAAGAATTAGGTTGGGAACTTGATGTAGATTTTCCATCATGGGGTAATACAGAGATTTATGTAAAAACAATCTCTAAAGGTTACTTACTTGCTGGTGAAAAACCTAAAGATGCTTATTGGAGAGTTGCAACACGAGTAGCTCAGAGATTAAACAAACCACATTTAGCAACTAAGTTCTTTGATTATATTTGGAAAGGTTGGTTGAACTTAGCAACCCCAGTCCTTTCAAATACAGGCACTGATAGAGGATTACCTATCTCTTGTTTTGGTATCGATGTAGCCGATTCTATTTATGATATTGGAAAAAAGAACTTAGAACTCATGTTACTTGCTAAACATGGTGGTGGGGTTGGTATAGGTATTAATCAGATTAGACCAGCAGGTGCACCAATTACAGGTAATGGAACATCTGATGGTGTTGTACCATTTACAAAAATATATGATTCTACAATCCTTGCAACCAATCAAGGTTCAGTAAGAAGAGGTGCCGCATCGGTTAACCTTAACATTGAACACAAAGATTTTGAAGAGTGGTTAGAAATCAGAGAACCAAAAGGTGATGTAAATAGACAATCACTCAACCTACACCAATGTGCAGTTGTAGGTGATAAGTTTATGAGAAAACTTCAAGATGGTGATGAGGTTGCAAGAAGAAAGTGGGGAAAATTACTACAAAAAAGAAAAGCAACTGGTGAACCTTATATCATGTTTAAAGGAAATGTGAATAAGAATAATCCAGAGATGTACAAAAAGAATGGATTAAAAGTATTCATGACTAATATCTGTTCGGAAATTACTCTACATACAGATGAGAATCACTCATTCGTTTGTTGTTTATCTTCAATCAACTTAGCAAAGTATGATGAGTGGAAGGATACTGATTTAATTTATACCGCAACTTGGTTCTTAGATGGAGTACTTTCAGAGTTTATCCAAAAGGCTAAGAACATGAGAGGATTCGAAAACTCAGTTGCATCTGCAGAAAAAGGTAGAGCATTAGGATTGGGAGTTTTAGGATGGCATACTTACTTACAACAAAGAGGTATTCCATTTGAAGGTATGGAGGCACAGTTTGAAACTCGTAAAATCTTCTCCCAAATGAAGATTGAATCAGAAAGAGCATCTCGTGATTTAGCAACAGAATATGGTGAACCACTATGGTGTAAAGAAAGTGGATTTAGAAACACACACCTTAGAGCAGTTGCACCAACAGTATCCAACTCAAAGTTGAGTGGGAATGTATCACCAGGTATTGAACCATGGGCAGCAAATATATTCACAGAACAAACTGCAAAAGGAACTTTTATTCGTAGAAATAAAGAATTGGAAAAAGTTTTAAGAAAAGCAGGTATTAATAATAAAGATACTTGGGACCAAATCTTAGAAGATGGTGGTTCTATTCAAGGATTAACCGAACTCGATAAGTGGTGTTACTTAGATGGTAAGATGGTTCTATGTGGTGAAATAGAAAATGGTGATAGAGAAAAAATCTACCCTGTCAAGGATGTATTTAGAACATTTAAAGAAATAAATCAAATGGATTTAGTTAAACAAGCTGGTGTAAGACAACAATATATTGACCAAGCTGTTTCATTAAATCTTGCATTCCCTTCGATTGCATCTCCAAAGTGGATTAATCAAGTTACTTTGGAAGCATGGAAACAAGGAATCAAAACGTTATATTATATGAGAACTGAGTCAGTACTCAGAGGTGATATCGCAACACGAGCAGTTGACCCTGATTGTGTAGCTTGCGATGGATAATAATTAAATAGGAGAAATTATGTTAGAAGTAAAGAAATTTTATGCAACTTGGTGTGGTCCATGTAAAATGTTAACACCAATTATGGAACAGGTTAAAGGTAAGTTTAATGATGTATCATTCCAAGATATTAACATTGATGAACAATTTGAAGTAGCACAAAAGTACTATGTTCGTTCAGTTCCTACGGTTATTATTGAAAAAGATGGTAAAGAAGTTCAAAGATTTGCAGGATTACAATCAGAGATGGCATACTCAAATGCACTCAATGAATTAAAAAATTAAAAAAATATTTGGATTTATCAAATATTTTTCGTATATTTGTATCAAATATAAATCTTAATATATGGCATCAATAAAAGTTACATTCAAAGAAGAAAAAGAACAAGTAATAAAAGGAACTCCAAAAGTTCCATTTAACAAAAGTAAAAAACTAAGTAGTATGGATGGTTCTACCGTTTTATACTATGTAGAAACAGAAACTGCTTTTAAATTAAAGATAGATTCTAAAGTGGATTTTACTCAAAAACATCCACAATATGAAAACTATCATTTAATTACAATACCAATCGATAGAATATAAAACAAAATTTATGTCAAAAACCTTATGGTTTTTTAGTAATAGGTTACGAGGAGAATCTCATCCAAAGGCTAAGCTAACAACAGAACAAGTATTACAAATTAGAGAACTCTATTCAAAGGGGTTCTCTACTAATGTTATAGCTCGTAATTTTAAAGTATCCACTTGGAATGTGGAAGAAATTGTTAAGAGAAAAACTTGGACACACTTATGACAAGCGGAGAAGATTTATTTGCAAAATATGAAAAGGGTACTTATGATGGTGAGTACCCTACTATACTGCCTGAAGATTGGGAACTAATCAAAGAAACTTATCCAAAGGATGAGGTAAAAGAAAAATTAGCTGAAATTTTTATGAGATATCCGATTCCTTATGCGGATATTACTGAAGAAGATGCTTATAGTGATTATCTAAAACTAAAAGGATTTAGATGGAATGAGTATCTAAAGGAAGGTGAGTGGTTTCCACGAAAGGCTGCTCAAACTCGTTACCCATTGACATACGAAGGAAAACAAGTTTACTTCTCACGAGTAAATACAGGTAATAATGCATCAAATTACTTTCAACAAAAAAATAGGTGGTCAGTAGATGGAGCGGTTTCACCTGGTCCAAAAAGAACTTGGGAATCAAAGAAGTTTATGACATCTTTGATGGGAGCTGCATATTCTTTAAAACTGCCACAAGTTGGTAAAAAAGAATTAAGAACTATGATTGGATTGAGAAAATACATATGTGCTCAATTCAAACCAAATGTAGCTAAGATGTTCTACGATATGAATGAAGCTAAAACAGTTCTTGATTTCTCAATGGGTTGGGGTGATAGATTAGCTGGTGCGTTTTCAAGTGAAACTGTTGAACATTATGTAGGATTAGACCCACGAAAAGAAAATCATCCTTACTATGAACAACAAAGAGATTTTTATACTAAACACACTTCGTTCTTTGAATCACCAACTAAAACTGATTTCTATTGTTCACCTGCTGAAGATTTCGATTATAGTGAATATCAAAACTATTTTGATTTAGTTTTTACTTCACCACCATATTTCTCAGTAGAACGATATTCACACGATGATACTCAGAGTTGGGTAAGATATAAAAACATTGATGTATGGAATGAACACTTCTTACACAAAGCACTTGGTAAGATTATACCAACTGTTAAGAAAGGTGGTAAGATTGCAGTGAACATTGCAGATGTTTATACTAACTCATCTTGGAGTACAGATAGACAATGGTTAGAAATTACTAATCCTATGGGAGATTTTATAACCTCTCAAGGTCTAACTTATAAAGGTTGTATTGGTATGGAAATGGCCAAAAGGCCAAATAGTGGTGGAGCAGGAACTGCAAAAGATGAATCACAATATAAAGAAGAAACATTAAAGTTGGCAGAAGAAACAAAAGATAAAAGATTTTGTGAACCAATTTGGATATTTGAAAAATAATTCGTATATTTGTAACTATGTATCAAAACGCTTATTATCAACGAGAAAGAAATTTAATGCATGTTTGGGACGACCAACGAGGTTATATGAGTTTTCCTTATACACGATATGCATATGAACCAGCAGAACGAGGGGAGTACACTTCAATTTATGGTGATAAGTTAACAAAGATTTACAAGTTTAAAAAAGATGACCCCAATCTGTTTGAATCAGATGTACCAGAAACTACAAGAGCTTTAGTTGATTTGTATTCTGATTCTGATGAACCATCTACTGGTCATGTAATTCTCACATACGATATTGAGTGTGAAATGGAAAGTGGATTACCAGACCCCCAAGAAGCGAAGAATGAACTTACTTCTATCGCACTCCATGATTCTGCAACCAATCAATATTGGGTTTTGGTTATGGATAAAGAAGGGATACTTGAAGAAAAAACTACTGATAAGTGTATTGTTATACCTTTCAGAGATGAAAGAGATATGTTGATGAAATATTTAGAGTTATATGAGATGATTAATCCATCTATTGTAACTGGCTGGAATATTGATTATTTCGATACACCAATGTTGTACAACAGAATCAAACGATTATTGGGTGAGAAACAGGCAAATAGATTATCACCAATTGGTCAATGTTTCTGGTCTCCTTATAGAAAGAGATTTTTTATGGCTGGTGTATCTTATTTAGATTATATTATTCTTTATAAGAAATTTAATTATGGAGAACTACCAAACTATCGATTGGATACTATTGCTCAAATCGAATTGGGTAGAGGTAAGATTGAATATCAAGGAAACTTAGACCAATTATTCAGAGATGATATTGAAAAGTTCATTGAGTATAACCTTGTCGATGTTGAGTTAGTTGTAGAATTTGATAAGAAATTAGAATTCATTGATTTATGTAGAGGTATTACTCATGCAGGCCATGTTACATATGAAGATTTTGTTTATTCATCAAAATACTTAGAAGGTGCATTATTAACTTATCTTAGAAGAAAAGGGTTGGTTGCTCCAAATAAACCTGCTGATAGAGAAGAAAGAATGCAGGCTATTAGAGATAACAATGAAGAAAAGTTTATTGGTGCTTATGTAAAACCGCCAATAGTAGGTAAGTATGAGTGGATTTATGATTTAGATTTAACTTCACTATATCCTTCAATCATTATGACTTTGAATATCTCACCAGAATCTAAGATTGGTAAGATTCAAGATTGGGATGCTCAAAAGTTCGTAAAAGGCGAAGTTGATACTTATTATATCGGAGATAACTCAATATCTAAAGAAAATCTACGAAAGTATTTAGATGATAGTAAGTTCTCAGTTGCATCAAATGGAGTTCTTTATAGAACTGATACGGTTGGTTGTATACCAGGTATTCTTGATTTGTGGTTCGAACAGAGGGTAGAATACAAAAATGAAATGAAAAAATATGGAAAAGCAGGAAACAAAGAAAAATACGCTTTTTACCACAAACGTCAGTTGGTTCAGAAAATTTTACTTAACTCTTTATATGGTGTGCTTGGCCTTCCTGCCTTTCGGTTCTATGATGTTGATAATGCTACCGCTGTTACCACGACAGGACAGACAGTTATTAAATCAACTGCTGATATGGCTAACATCAAGTACAACAAGGAACTTGGTACTCCTGATGCTGACTCTAATATATACATTGATACTGATTCTGTATTTTTCTCAGCTACTCCCTTACTTGATAAACGAAACCCAACTTGGAGAGATAATGACCAAGATACAATAGCTGGTTATGTAAATGAAATCGCAGAAGAGGTACAAGATTATCTAAATAACTTCTATGATATACTTTCACAAAAGATTTTCAATGTTGATAAAGATAAACATAGATTAGAAATTAAGAAAGAATATGTTGCAAAGGCTGGATTGTGGATTGCAAAGAAAAGATATGCACAATGGATTATTTCAGATAATGGTGTACCTGTTGATAAACTTGATGTAAAAGGATTAGATGTTAAAAGGTCATCTTTCCCTAAAGCATTCCAAGAGTGTATGGGAACGGTTTTAATTGATATTCTAAAAGGTAAATCAGAAGATGAGATTTCAGATTATGTAGTAGATTTCAAAAAGAAAATGATAAATAGACCTATTGATGAAGTTGCTAAAAATTCAGCAGTTAAAAACTTATCAAAGTATCTACCAAAGGGTAAAAGACAATTATTTCAGTTTGGAAAAGGTACACCCGCTCATGTTAAGGCAGCTATATCTTACAACGATTGTTTAAAACATTTTAATGCACCATTCAAATACGAACCAATGAAAAATGGTGATAAAGTAAAATGGGTTTACCTTAAAGATAATCCACTTGGATTGGATGGTCTGGCCTTCACAGGTTATAATGACCCACCAGAAATAGAAAATTTCATATCAACTTATATTGACCATTCAAAAATCTTTGAAAGAGAGTTAAAAGGCAAATTACAAGATTTCTTCGATGCTATTGGGTGGGGAGATGTTGTAAGTGAGCAAAGAACTGCGGAAAAGTTTTTTAGTTTTTAATAATTTTTTGCAGGCATATTTATAATAAACAAAACTTAATACATTATGAAATTTAGAGATTGGAATCAACAATACGAAGTACCTACAAAAGATGGAAGTAATCCTTGGGATTATTCAAAATCTCCTATCTATGACGAGATTTTAAATTGTTTTCATGAAACACAAAGACCTGAAGATGTGAAACCATATAAAACAGATGGTAACACAAGATTACGAGACCCATTTAGAAAAATAAACAAATATAAAATACAACAATTTCTTGGACATATGAAAAAGAATGAGTACAAAGAAGTTGATTGGGTTGAAGATGATGAAGGCAAGATAAAGGCAATTATCTTATTTTATGATTTAAATAAAATGAGTACACAAACTAAAAATGTGAATTCATTTTCAAACGAAACATATGTTCTTCAGAAATCACGAGGTGATAAGTATATAAAAGAAATGGCGTGTTATCCTGGTTATGAGGAATGGTTACAAAGGTTAGTTGAAAAACATATCGCAAAACCACAAACTTCTGCTTTCTTTGAAGTTGAAGAACCAATTACTTTGGTTGAAATAGATAATCAGTTAAAAAGAAATAGAGATATCTTAACGAACTTAGGATTTACTTGTATTGATAATATTATTACTTCATTTGCTGATGTATATGGTATTTGGGTTAAAGGTGGTGATTATAAACCAATTGAAAGAGCTCAACAACTTTCTTTACAAAGATTAGATGTACCTGTTCAAGATACATCAAAGATAATGGAACAAATCCTTAAATTAAACATGGATGATTTTGCTAATCATTATTCAAATTATAATAAAGGAAACAGTTGGAGAGGAATGGTAGTTAGAGGATATGGTGGTTTAGTAGATTTCATTATCAAACCTGCAGAGATGACGAACTCTTGGAAAAAAGAAAATAAAGAAAAGTTAGAATGGGATGTGCAAGATACTCCATTAAGAAAAACTGTATCTGAGGTTGAGCATTTTGTTAATATTCTTAAAGAAGAATTACCTCACTTAAAGGATGAAGATAAATGTATTGAAAGAATTAGAATTCTAAGATTATCAAAAGGTGAAGGAGAATTAGAAAGGCATACTGATAGACAAGATAAGGATGCTGGTATTGGTAACGGCCAATGGACACGAATCCATTTCCCACTTCAAACAAACCCAGATGTTAAATTTACACAATGGAATTATGATGGTTCAAAAACTACTTTAAGAATGGGGTTAGGTGAGTGTTGGTATTTGGATATGAGAAAACCACACACAGCAATAAATTTTGGTGATGAAGATAGATATCATTTAATTATTGATATTCAATCAAATGCAGAAACAAGAAGATGGTTAGAAAAAGGAGCTGATAAATATCCTACTACACAAGAACCTGATGATTATACAGAATGAGAATACCAGAAGATAAGTTACAATCAATGTTTCGTTTAGCTGGTATTGAAAAAGAAAAGTTACACGAGGCTCTTGTTAAGATGGGTAAGAAACATCTTAAAACAAAGGCAATGAAAGATAATTGGAGTGAGGATAATCCTACTAAAAATTATTGTTATGTGATTGCAGAATTTGTTTATTATTATTTATCACCAAAAGGTTCTAAACCTTTTAAGTTACCTGGTATACCTGGTGATGATGGTTTACATAGATTCATTATGTGGCCAGATAATCAAATTGTAGATTTGGCTATTGACCAGTTTCCTAATTATGAAGAAGTAGATTATTCAAATGCTAAGATATGTTATTTCATGACAACAAAGAATAATAAAGGTCCATCTAAACGAACAAGAATATTGGCAGAACATTTAGGATATGATTTGCCAGAAGAAAGAGAAAAAGAAGTTAATACAAAGTTTTGGTAATGAGTTTAAGTAAATTTATAGAACCCACATATGAAGATAACAACGGTAGATTATGGACTGTTGATGAATTATTAGAATTAGTAAAAGATTGGGATGACCCAAACCCAGACCCTATCATCACAAAATTTGATGATGTTTATGTTGTACAAGATGAGTTACTACATTATGGTTCTAAGATTCGATTTGTAGATAAGTTCATCAGAGATGTACCACAGAAAGAAATTGTATTTGGTTCTTCACCCGCTACAGGTTATGCTCAGATATCTTTACCTGCTGTAACAAACAAATACGATAAGAAAACAGTTTTGTTTATGGCCAAGAGAAATCCTGAAAATTATCATGATTACCAAAAAAGAGGAATGGCACTCGGTGCTGAGTACAAATGGGTAAACATGGGAATGTTATCAGTAACTCAATCAAGAGCAAGAAAGTATGTAGAAGAGAATCCTGAAGAAAGAGTTCAGTTTCCTATTGGATTAGAACATCCAACTGTAATTGCTTCTATTATCAAAGTAGCGAGAAAACATATTGACCCAACTAAGATATCAGAAATTTGGAGTGTTGCTTCAAGTGGTACATTGGCTAGAGGTTTGGCTTTAGCATTTCCTGAATTACCAATCAATATTGTATCGGTAGGACACAAAATGAGTGAAAGAGAAATCGGTAGAGCAAAGTATTATAGAAGTGAATACAAATTCGATAAACCAATCAAAGAAAACGAACTAAAAGAATTACCATTTGAATCAGCTATTACATACGATGCAAAGGCATGGAGATTCGTAAAAGAGTTCGGCAAGAAAGATTGTTTATTTTGGAATGTTGGATATTAAAAAAAAGTTTTAAAAAGACTTGTGTAATTCAAAAAAATTTCGTATATTTGTAAAACAAATAAAATATAAAAGGCATGAACAGATACAATGAAAAGCAATTAGAGGAGAACTACAATAAATTTATTGAGGCTCTGAAGAAATCATTTGAAGGAGAAAGATTAGAAAAACTTCTTCATATGTACTCAATGGAAGAATTAGGACCAAACCTAATGTTATCTCCAGCGAGTGGTAATATTAACTTCCATAACGCATACGAAGGTGGTTATATTGACCATGTTATGAATGTTGCTAGAAACGCTCTCCGTATGATGAAGTTATATAAAGAGGCTGGTGGTAAAGTTGATTTTACCCAAGAAGAACTTCTCTTCACTGCCTTTCATCACGACTTAGGGAAACTTGGTCAAAAAGGTGAACTTCACTATATCGATAATGATTCACAATGGCATAGAGAAAAATTAGGAAAAGTTTACAAAAACAATCCTAAGATTCCACATCTATCTCACACAGATAGAACAATCTTTTTACTATCACAATATGGTATTCAGTACAATGAAAAAGAATATCTTGGTATGAAACTTACTGATGGTTTATTCGATGAGGATAATAAGAAATATTTGATTCAATTCGACCAAGAAAAAATCGTTGGTAAAACAACGAACTTAGGTTACATTATGCATTGGGCCGACCATCTTTCAACTGTTGTAGAAAGAGATAATATATTCAGACCATGACAATTTGTCATGTAGTACCATTTTGGTACAATTTAAGATATAATATAAATAACATTTAAAAATAATTTTATGGCAGAAATACTTGCACCTCCGAAACCACATAATGGAGTTTATAAAGAAAATGTGGAACTATATAATCAACATGATTTATTCGAAAAATTACAAGTAACACCAGTAACAATTGAATCATCTATAAAAGATGTATTCATGAATTACCTTAGAGGTAAAAAATATGTAAAGGTGGTTGTAGATTTTAGAGAAATTACACCAAACAATTACTCACTTAGATTATACGATATTAATAATACAGGAACTACACCATATATTGTAAATAACCAATTACTTTATGTTGTAGGTAGTGTTAAAAGAATACTTCATGAAGTTGGTAAATTGGGTGTACATGGAGTGGGTTTAAAACAATTAATAGCAAAAATCACCACTCAAGATTCTATTGAAAAAAATGGTGGAATTACAGTTCTTACTCATAGAGTTGATGAAATTGATAATAAACACTATGAATTATCTGGTGTGAATATATGGGATACTAATACAAAACCAAATAAAAGTGAAAGATATTTAGATTCAGTAGAAGATTCTAAATTTCCTTTTGTTAGTGGACTTGAACCTACTGAGAATTATCTTGCTATCGATATACCAGGTATCAATATTGGTATATTTGAAGAATTAGAAGATAAAAATAGTACTTTTTTAGAAGTATTTGCTGATATGGTTGCAACCTACTTTGTTAAGGCGTTAGATGAAAAAATAGTATCTTTCCATTTTAGAAAACATGACTTGGATGGAAATGTAGAAGAGATTGATGTTACTGAGGGTGCTAAATTTATTGACCAATATGGTAACTTTATACCATATTCTCAAATACCAAAAGTTGAGTTTCCAACAAGTAAAGACCACAAATACACAGGTAGATATTTACAATCTACTAAACTAACACCAGACCTTAAAAACGAGGCTAAACGAAAGGAAATACGAATATTTGGTGATATACCACAACTTGGTTTAAATCATGCTGATGATTGGAGAGGATATGTAATCGATACTACCGAAACTGCTGGAGTGGTTTTAGGTGAATTTGGAGAAGGTAGAGCAGCTGGTCATCCTTTTGTTGTAATGTTCTTAGAAACTTCAGTTGAAAATGTTGGAACAGATAGTAATAAAAATTCAGTAACCCTACCAGGTACTCGAAGATGGAGATTGTCTGAGGGAGATGGTGTAAAGATTAAAGGACAGGATGGTAAATATTATAGACCAGTTACACGAAGGGGTGATATAAATAATTACTTTAAATTATTTGCAAAACAATGTAATCCAAATCAACAATTCAAAGAAACTTCGAGAAGAGATTTGGGCCGTAGGCTTCTTATGGGAGATATACCTTATATTGATGATAGATTTATTACACCAGCTATATCAATAGCAACCATTAAAGAATTTTTAAGTTTGTATAATATATCTATGGTTGAATCTATTGAAGAATTTCAATTTCCTAAAGAAGTAAAACTAATTCAAGGTAGAAAAGCACTTGATTTAGCAGTTATTAAGGAAGATTGGAAAATTGCTAATGAGTGGAAGAAACTTGAGAAGGATATTGATTTAGACCAAATATTAGCTGAGTTACTTGGGTGGTTTGTATTAAATGGAGAATATCCTGATGAATTTATGATAACTTGTGATTCACAGGCTGAATCTATACCATTAGATTCTCATAGTAATTTTTCACAAGATACTAAAGATTTAGTAGAAGATTTAAAAACTACATTTCCTCAAATCAAATGGACTCTTGTTGATACAAGATATTTTGAATTAAACAAAAAATATAGTTACTTTAAATCATATAGATAAAAAAAATAAAATATGAAAACATTTGGATATCTCAAATATTTTTCGTATATTTGTACAAATATAAATGAGAAAAATTTAATAATTAATATATGGCAAAACAATTAAAATTTGATGTACAGGCAAGAGAATCTCTAAAAACAGGATTAGATACTCTTGCTAATGCAGTAAAGGTTACATTAGGACCGAAAGGTAGAAATGTACTTTTA
>Ga0255754_10000077_pt1 | contig 74968 bp, 80 predicted proteins | sample 101ome_22_FD_179954 | JGI IMG/M metagenome (GOLD analysis project Ga0255754, IMG submission 179954) | Coastal salt marsh microbial communities from the Groves Creek Marsh, Skidaway Island, Georgia - 101412BT metaG (version 2) | ecosystem: Environmental > Aquatic > Marine > Intertidal zone >... | reverse complement strand
CTAAAGCCTCCCATTTTTTTTTAGAGTTTGCATTATTCTACTCCTTTAAAAATAAACAATTCACTCCGTTTTTCCATTTTTTATTTTAAATAAGCTTTTAATTTGATTGCTTTCAGTTAACGCCCCTCACACATTCGCTAATGATGCTGTATTCAGAAGCACAAATAGATTTTGTTTTTGTGTTTAGGGATGCCGTTTTTAAACTAAAGTCGAAATGTGTAAATTCAACCCTAATTTAAATTACTCATTGTGAAGCCTCTCACAATACTTTTATTTCTTATTATGATTCAAGCTTACGAAACCCAACCCTACAAAGTGGTGAAAAAGTATGATGCTTTCGAATTGCGCTATTATCCCTCTGCCCGAATGGTGACTACTGAAAGTCCCTCAAATTCAGATCAAAATTTCAATGCGCTCTTTCAATATATTTCAGGGGCTAATGAAGAGAATCTTAAAATTGCTATGACCACCCCCGTGCATATGAGCCAGAAAGAAGGCCAAAAAAAAATGTCTTTTGTGCTCCCCAATCAACTTAAAGATCCTCCTTTACCCAAAAACCAAAAAATACGATTAACCCAATCTAAAGCGGGTTACTATGCTGCCCTTCAATACGGCGGCTATTCAAATAGCAGTAAAACCAACTATTATACGGAACAGCTTAAAGCGGCTCTTTTAAATGAAAATATTAAAATCCTAGGGAGTCCTCTTTTTTTAGGGTACAATTCTCCCTATAAATTCTTTAACCGGCGGAATGAAATCTTATTAGAAGTCTTTTTTTCTCCAAAAAAAAGCGACTAAGGGAGGGATGAATAAAATCAATAAAACCCCAAATTTAAAATAGAAAAAGAGGGCTAATACCACTGCGAATAAAAAGGCAATTCCCGTTTCTTTTTTCATCGTTTTTTCTTAGCCTTTCCAAGTCCCTCCATAACGGTAATTTATATATATAGACTTTACTTTTAGAACACATTCTTTACAGAGAAAATACCAGATTTTGTCTCGTTTATATTGAACCCTATAGGCTACTGAAATAACCGAATTGCACTCAGAACATTGTTTTGTTTTTGTCAATAATAGGTGTATTAAAATTCAACCTTACTAAGAGAAGATTAAGCCTCTATTTACTTCTTCAAACATTCTTTTATTAAAGCCGCTCTTTTTTTGACTGCCTCTATTTCTTCGGTTTCTTAAACCAAAGTAGTATCCGATTATTATTAGAAAGAGTCAGATTCGTGATTCCAATATTGTTTAATCTATTATTATTTAATGGAAAATTTCCGTTTAAATCCAACTCTACACCCTGGGTTACTTTTTCTAATTGAAATCCTTTAGTTTGATAGTCCATGATGAGCTTTACTATAGAAGGATTTTTAAGCTTTTTACGTTCAATTTTTTTTTCTCCATCATCAATATAAACCACCAGTTCTTTTGTGTTTTGACTCACAATATCGATTATTACCCACTCTTGACTATAGGTTTTTATAAAACTAAAACTCAGGAATAAAAAAATTAGTCCTCTTCTCATTTTCATTTTTTATTTAAAATAAGGAAGAAATAGTCATCGCTTCCTTTAAGCATTCTATCTCTTTGAGCTTATTTCGACTTTGAAATATCTACTAATAAGAGAATTAAAGTTAATGCCATAGTAAAAATCGTAAGATACGCTACAAACTCCATCGACGGGTATTTTTTATTTCCCCTTAAGGTACAAAGAAATCAGGAATTGATTTTTACTGCAAAAAAAATCCTCCTTGGGGGAGGATCGATTTTGTTTTATTTAAATTTAAAATGCATAGGAAATTCCCAGACTGGCTTGTGTTGTTCGATTGTCAACGATTCCGATATTTACATTATTTGCCGATAATAATTGTGCTTCATTTTCAGAAAGACCTCGCTCTATTCTTGCATCTATTCCGAATTTTCCTAGATGAATCCGTGCCCCAAAGTGAAGGCCAAAGGTAGACTCACTCGTCAGGGTTTCGAGTGAATACTCTCCTGAATTCCCTAAATTATAGCGATAAGAAGGGCCCGCAAAGGCACTCAGTATAGGAAGTAACTTCAGTCCTAAGGAGACGGGGGCTTCCAGTCTGGACTGCCCCACTGTGATATTGTCAAATGTCGTCCCAAATATGGAAAAATGAACTTCTGGTCTGATATAAAGTTTGAGTAGCTTGAACTCCGTATAAAGCCCTATATTAAAACCATTCACTAAGCCTTTGGCCTCTTCAACCGTGCGAAACTCATTTGCCAGATTATTGATATCGCCAGAAGAGTCAAAATTGAAGCCCGCTTTCCATCCTACTTCAAAAAATTTGTTGACCACCTGACTTACTGGGTTGCTTGTATTTTGTCCAAATGCTGTTGTAAAACAAAAGAAGAGAAGAAGAATTGATTTTTTCATTTTTTATAGATTTTAGATTACTTTTTTTGAAAAATTTATCTGTGATTTTAAATTTCGTTTTTTACTAAAATTGCGGTATTAGGCAAACGCTTGATTCGTAATTATTATTGTCTTACTGAATTCTTTTGGAGGAAAAAAATAAGTATACACAAACCCAGCATCAAGGCAGCAGGGAAGGATTTCATCAAGGGATCTCCAATCGAAAAATGAAAATAAATTGCAGCTGTCATTAAAGCCGCAATAACCAATAAAGGAATCTGAGCTGATATTTTTGAAAAAACACTCCCCAAAAGAGCAAGCGCCGCTATCACTTTGAGTGCGCCAATTAGGTACATTATAGGTAACGAAAGACCATAAGCAGCAAATTCAGTAATCAAGTCTGTAGAATCACCTCCTCTGTAGACCGACTCCTTACTAAACCTAAAGAGCCATACATTGACAATCGTAAGAGAAACGATCACTTTTAAAATTGAAGCTAGGTAGTTTTTCATAAGCAGCCTTTTTTTAAAGATACAAATTCCAAACGAAGTGACTCTTTTGAACAGTTGCAGACGGTAACTGTTACTAGTAATACAAATAACTTCTTTTCATTTATTAAACATAGATAGATTCTTTGGTCTAAGCCCGCTTAAAATAAGTCTTTAGAAGTTAGGATGCTGATTTTTCTTTTATCCTTTTTTTTAAACTCACTCACCATTTTCTGAGCCAATATTGAGACGGGTAAAGGTTTTTGAGACTTTAGTATTCCCAAAGAATTCAAGAAGCCGAATATTTTAATTCCAATTTTTTCTACTGTTCTTATACGTTCTTTTTGTCTGATTAAAGTTGGAGGCTGGAATATTCGAATTGACTTAAAAGGAAGTTTCTTAACAGCCTCTTCAAGTTTTCCTTTAATTTTTGGATAGAAAAAAGGTGATTTTTCATTTGCTCCCGTAGAGGAAACTAAAAAATAGTGAGGTACTTTATTTTCTGCCGCTATTTTTGCGAATTCATATTGGTAGGTGAAATCAACTAAATATTGATTGTCTTTACTGCCGGCTTCTTTGAGCGTAGTCCCCAGACAAGAAAAAAGAACGTCTCCTTTAATGTGTGTTTTATACGCTTGAATTTTTGAGAAATCAATTTGGTGCGTGATTAATTTCTCCTGTTGTCTATCCCCCTTTTTCCTAACAAAAACGATTACCTCGCTAAAGTCTGAATCCTCTAATAAACAATGTACCAGTTCCTGACCGGTTGCTCCCGTTGCGCCTAAAACAATTGCTTTTTGCTTTTTCATCACCTCGAATTTATAATTAATAAATTAACACAGCTGTTTTAAGCTCAAAAAATAAATTCTGAGATGCGCTTTTTATTCACAAAAAAACGCTTTTCTCCTATTTAGACTCTAATTGAATACCGATTGACGACATTAAAAAAATGCTTAGTTTAGCAACAATATTTTTGGGGATGTAGCTCAGCTGGCTAGAGCGCTTGACTGGCAGTCAAGAGGTCGTGGGTTCGAGTCCCATCTTCTCCACATTGATAGTCAAACACTTACACTTGATATGTAGGTGTTTTTTATTTAGTAGTGGTAATATAACATATTAAAATGCCCTCCTAGTTCAATGGACAGAACAAGAGTTGCCTAAATTTTAAACTTACATACTTTCGATCGTTTCTATTCTAAATTGAATAATTTTAGAAATCAACGCCAGAGGGAGTTTTTCATTATTGGGAAATTGAATGCTTCCTTTACCCGTTTTATAATCCTTTAAACTATTCGCAAATTTTATGTTAGTTTCAGGAAGGGCGTATAAACCAATATGATGTTTTTGCGCTGCAAAGTACAGCAAAACCTTGCCTCTGTATTTAAAAGTTGGCATATCATAACTTAATTTTTCTTCCCGTTCAGGCAATGCTTCTTTTATTAAATTATATATCTGAATGAGCTTTCCGCGCTGTGATTCAGGAGTCATTTTAATATACTCTTCCACACTAGCCGCACTTGTTCTGTTGTACATGATTTTACCTAATTTTAATATTTTAAATATTAAAATATGGAAACTTTGAATAAAAACTGGTTTATAATAACACTAACGGCTGTTATATTTGGAATACTTGGATTTCTCTTAGGAAGACAAGGTAAACACCATCACCAATGCTCAATGATAAATGGAGGACATAATATGATGTTTATGAAAGGTGGTCCTCACAAAATGTTGGGAGGTGAAAATATGTTTATGTTTAGAACAGAAGATGGAAAGCAGATAGAGCGGATTGAAGACATAGATGTTCAAAAAGAAGAAGGTGAGGGTGGAGAAAAGAAAATCAAAATACAAGTAAAAGCAAAGGAGGAATAGAAATGATTTTACTTAAATCATCGGCATATCCTCTTATTAAGTTCAGGGAGTAATTTGTATATTGTAATACACTAACCATAAAACAGTAAAATGAAAAAACTTTTTATATCCCTACTAGTTATTTGTTTAATTAGCTGTCAACCAGCAATGGAACAAAAATCGGTTGACCTAAATAGCCTGGAGAAAGAAATAATAAACAACTCAAAAGCATTTCAATTAGCATATATTTCTAATGATTATTTAGAGGCAAAACAATTCCTCTCAAATGAGATAACAACCACAATTTTTAATTCTAATGGCTCCTCACTCGTAGAACAATCAGAAGAACAGATTTCAAACTCTGGTAGAGGTTGGAAATTCATCAGATTTGATATGAAAAATCATCAAGTTTTTATTGCTCCTGATGCTAAAAGTATCGCTGTAATTTTTGATACAGAGGGTGAAATTGAATTTGAAAACACGGGAGAAAAAGTACCTTATTCAACCCGCGCTTCTCAATTTTGGGTTTCTACCTCTCAAGGTTGGAAAATAATGCATTCGCATTGGTCTCCAAAGGAACAAGCCCAAGGAATTCCTAATGAATAATCAAGAAAACAAGAATAGTAAAGCGCTTGGATATTAAACATTATAGTGGCTTTAGCTGCTTGTCTTTTAAGTTTATATAATTCTTATATCAGTTAAAGCCCTGATTGCTAACTTCTATTGTCTATCGCTTTATAGATTTCTTTTACTCTATATTTTTAATCACTAAATTCTTTAACTCAAATCATCGGTATATCCGCTTCATTAAGTTCAGGCACAAAATGTATTGAGGATTCACTAAAACTTTGCGATAGAATTAGTAGATTTGAGTAGAATTTTAAATAATGGATAAAGGTTTACTTATTGGTCTAATTATTTCATCAGGTGCTTTTATTTTATTCTTAATCAAGGATGATAAAAGATTCCAAGAGTTTTATAAATGTGAAATCAAAACATTTAAAAAATTACTCGGTATTAAATGATTTATCAAAAAAACCAATTAATCCTATTGGGTGCTTTTGCTTTTATAGTAGGAATTTTTCTTTATTTCACAGTTAAAGGGTAAAGACCTAACTCATTACTTCTATTGACTTTTAGTTTTTTAGATCTCTTCTACGCTATATTCTTTTAGTACTAAATTCTTTATTCAAATCATCGGCATATCCGCTCCAATAAAATTTAAATTTTAAACCTTACTTACTTTCGATCGTTTCTGTCCTAAATTGAATCCTTCCTTTACCCGTTTTAAAGTGCATTAAATAATTTCGTATATTAAGGGAAATGATTCGCCAATGAAAATTTCTCATTTAATCATTCAAAATAATTTAACTGAACTAAGCAATGAATTGAATCGTACTGATTGGAGTGCTTTCCCAATTGGAGAGGAAAATGGAGTTTGGATTCCTATCGCTGTGATAATCGCCGTATTTTTTGGGTTTCGCTATATGGCTCAATTAATTGAAAACGAATAGCTCATAAATGGGTCTACATTGACTCATTAAATAAAAAGAAACATTGACTTCATTCCCTAAAGGGTCATGATGAAATTTGTGTGAATTGCATTTTAATATGGAAATTTTACTTCAGAATTACGGATTAGAAATTGTGGTAGGGGTCATACTATTAGTGGTTTGTACCCTTCTTGGTAGATTCTTATACTTTAAATATTTAGAAAAGTAAACCGTAATATAATGGTCCGATGGCTTAAAAAGAATTGGGTTGTTTTTACATTCATTTGGATTTTAGTCCTGCTGTTTTTGCAAACCGTTTTTTAAACTGTTTTACAAGAGAGGGTCCGCTTAACAATAACACAAAAATTTAGTTTTGCTGGTATGCTTTGGATGTCTTCAGGAATCTTTGAGTTTTTATCGTTAAGATAAATTTAAATCCACCCTCCCTCATTTAAAAAGTGAAAACCCTTTGCCGCTCACTATTGGCTCTGGTTTATTATCAGAAAGGTTAGTTGCACTCTAGTGAAAATGTAGTCCCTGGATCTACAACCCAGCTCGAAGAAACAGTATACCCGATCGGGAAAAAGTCTTCTTCAACCCAGACCCAGGTATTATAGCAACTTTCCTCTTGCTCCTCAGAATAATCTGGCAAGCCCAAATCATCACAAGAAGGTGGAATCGCGCTGAGTTGATTTTCGTTGAGCTGAATACAATTAATTGAATTATTATGTGCTCTTAACCAGTACAAATCATCGATTGATGAAAGATCAAGGCTTTCCAGTGCATTATTTGAGACTGCCAAATAACTGATTAAAGGCGTTTGAGAAAAATCAATAGTAGTTAATTCATTTCCATCCAAATCAAGTCTTTCTACTTTTGTTGTATTGGTTAAATCGACTTCTTTTAATCGATTTTGTCCAAGCGTTATCACTTTTAAGGAGGAGGAGACAGGAAGTTGAATTCGGCCTTCATTAGAATCATTAAAGGTATCCCAAGCAATTAAATATTCGAGTTTAGAAGCAAAGCTTAGGTCTAATTCAGAAAGCTTGCTGTCCCAAATTCTTAAATTAAAGATATTGGGAGAATTTCTTAAGTCTAGTTCCGTCAGTAGATTATTGTGTATCGTTAAACTAGCTAAATTCGGGGAGTTTGAGATTTCCAACTTTTCAAGTGTTTGTGAATCTGAGGCCCACAGGTTTTCAAGCGCTGGATTATTTCTAAAATAGAGCGCCTCAATCGGGTTAAACGGCAATATCACATTGGTTAAGTTTGTATTGGAAGAAAGGTCTAGCGCCCCTGAAATAAGATTACTGGGTGCACTTAGACCCTGCAAATCCCAAAAATCTTCAATACCCACTAAGGAAGTAATCCCTCTACTTTCTAAATTAAGGACCTGTACAGTAGCAATAGAGGAAGTGAGGACATAATTATCTGTCACATCATCCCAACCCTGTTCAATGAGATAGCTTTCGAAGGCTGTATCTGCTATATAGGTCTTGTTCTCTTCATAAGATTCATCTTTTTCGCCTTCCAATGTGCTCTGACAACGATTCGTTAAATCAATTTCAAAACTAATTGTCGCATTTACAATTTGAATATTTCTCAAGCTTCCAATATTCCCTTGATCTGATGTTGATAATTGAATACTCGTTGCGTTCGTCACGATATAGGTACCAACCAATACAGAATTATCTGCAAAATACATTTTAAAGGTTCGGTTGGAATTTAATATTAAATCTGTGAGGTCACACGCCTCTTGTTTTGTACTTGAAGATCCGCTCCCTTTTTTGATTTTCCATTTGCCTACACCATAAAAAGACTCCTGGTCTAAGTCTAGAAGAGGCTCTTTATTAGAACAGCTATTTGTTAGTGAAAAGAGACTTATACTCAATAAAAGAAAGAAATACGGCTTCATGCTATTATAGTCTACTAACGAAATTAAAAAAAGGAATGAAATATTAAAACCTTGACTTCATATCTTTGAAGGATGAGAAAATATTCTTTTTGTTTTTTTCTACTTAGTTGCACCCTATTTTCTCAAGTTTATGAGCCTGAAGAAAACTTTTATTTTGCGACTTCAGAAAAGTGCTTTTATCAATTATTAGAAGCCGCTGACTTTAATAATTCTGCTCTAATTAAAGAGCTTGAATCCCTTCAATGTATTTTTAAATACGATAAGAATACTTTTAATTTTAGGATGGTCCCCCTAGAGTTAGGTGCTCCCAATAAACCCATTAGCTTGACTACTCCCACAAAATTTAAAATCTTAGGCGTTTTGCCTAAAGGACTAGATTCGCCAATTATATGGACGCGCGTAGAATTTGCCAAAAAATTATCACCGCGCTAAGATGGGTCCTGAAATTATTTACGCTTTTTTTGCCTTTTTAGGTTTTCTCTTTTGGTTTTTATTTAAAATCCTCTGGAGAATTCTCGTGGTCCTTTTAAATATTATTCTAATCCCCTGTGCGCTATTAAATAATTATGTGCGTGTAAAATTTTGGGGGCTTCCAAAAAGAAAGATTGATACTGCGATTTTTAAAAAAACCCTCTTCTGAAAACTAATTTGACTCTTCTAGGTCTAATCGTGAATCTTTGTATCTTGTTGACTATTAACCATAAATCAATCAAAATGAAAAAATTATTTTTTTGTATTGCCGTTTTTGCGGCACTTAGTTTAGTAAATGCACAAAGTTTAAAGTCTTTAGATCAATTTAAGGCGAGTTTTACTATGGATTCCGCTGAATCTCTTGGAGGAGGAGAATACAAGCTCACCGCATCAGGACAGGCAGGTCCCTATGGAAGGGTTTTTTGTAATTTCCACTTTACCAATAAGCTAAATAATCAAACAGGCCTTGGTGAATTTACGGGTATGGCTTGGAGCCAGGTAGAAGGTGTAATTACTGAGGCTTCTTTACAGGGAATCTCAAAATTTAATGGAAAAACTTTTACTGTCTATAGTTTCGACGCCTTATCTGATGGCAAAGTGATGATGTGGAAAGGAGACTTTGATTTTGTCAATAAAACCATTGAGTTAGAGGTGCAACAGATCGAATAAGTTTTGCTCTCAGCATGAATTAACCCTCTTTTTAGAGGGTTTTTTCGTTAGCAAGTACAATAACTAAAGATTATCCTACTATTTGAAAAGAATATTTAATTGCTCCCTTTTTTAGAAGAAAAGACGGTAGTATTGTAATGTAAAAACAATCCTTTGTTTATTTATTGTTCAGTGGGGATGAAGTAATGTAGTTTGATTTTAGATGATGGAAGTGGCTTCGTTATTATTATCCCCACTTTTCAAATCCACACTTTTCTTACTTTTTATTCTTTTTTGTTGTTGAATTCTTCTTCTGTGAGTTTATGAGACCCATCACATAAAATAGTTTGACTCCTTCCACACCCACAGATAGAAAATTTTGTAGGATGATGACGAACCGCAGTACCGTCCTCATTTACTAATTGTACGGCTCCTTCTACTACCTTTATTTGTCCTTTTTCGTTTCGATAAAGTTTGACCATGATTTTTTGCTACAAGCTAATTAAAAGTTTAAAGTTATACCCTTAAATTTTAATTTTATCTCCTCTTTAAAGTATATAAATCAATATTTTGACAAAGTGCACGTTATTTATATAATCATCCATATAAATGCGTAGTCTTTTCCTTCATTTCCTCTTTTTTATTTTCTTATTCTTCCTACAAACTATTCAGGGACAAGGAGCAAATTTATTGATCCAGCAATATAACCGAGGGCCTGCATTAGGTCAATCTTATTCAAAGTTTTCTTTTAAAGTAGGTCCACAACTCAACCGAATCAATACTGATTTAGGAACAACCTCTCCTACATTAACGCTAGGGGGGCTTTTGGAAATAGAATACCACTTGTCTAAAAATGTCAGTCTGGTTTCTGGGGGACAATATACCCCAATTGGCTATAGCTATCTCGAAAAAGAGACCACATACCAAGATTTAATAAATTATATCAACTTTCCTCTATTTTTAAGATTACAGCCTACAAAAAAATTAGGTTTGGGTTTAGGAACAACCTATCAATTGTATATAAAAGGAGAAAAAAAACCAGAGAATCAAGTTGAACAAGAGACCACACTATATCCTAAAGGGATCTTTAAAAACAGTTTGGGTCTTGTGACTCAACTTTCTTTTTCACTAAATCCTTTTCTTGCTGTTTTCGTGAATTACCGGTGGGTGAGACGAACAAGTCCTCCCCTGCAGAAAGAAACAAATAATACCCAAGGGCTACAGCTGGGTGTTTCTTATCGGATTTTCCAAATAAAGTGATGCCTTTAAACTAGGGATTTGATTTGGTTGTGATTTCAATGACTCCGTTTTTCCCCTTTTCCCCATATTTTTCTATGGCTGCAGGACCTTTTAAGACATTTACCGCTTCAATCCCCTCTGGATCTATTTCTGCTAATCCTGTTTTCGATTCATTTTGCTTTCCATCAATTATAATCAGGGGTTGCTCATCCGCACTTTGAAAAATATGGATTTCATTCTGAGGTCTTTTTTGAATCCAAATCTTAGCACTATCTGTACTTATTTCATCCCGCTCAGCTGTAGGGGCCTCCTTAAATAAAAACCCTTTGGGGTGAGGCGCCTCTTTCCCAAAAAATAAAAGTTCATGAACCCCTTTTTCTCCCAAGTCAATCTGCTTACCAGAAAACATCATTTGATGTTCCGTTTGATGCGGCTTTACGCCAGGTGTGACTGCTGCTTCTGGACTTTCATAAATCTTGATTACTAAGCATGAGCTTAAAAAAAACCCGCTTAGAAGCGTAACTAAAATCGGTTTCATCTGTGTTTTTCTTCTAAAATAGTCTATATATACTAATATTCAAATAAGAATGCCTTTTAATCCGCTGGGTTTGAATATGAGGAGAAGAAAAATTATATAATAGCGTTCCTCGCCACGATTTTTTAAAATAAATAAGCCCTGCTTGTAGGGCATGTCTTAGTTTGGTTGCCTCCAAATCATAGGCTGAATTTTGCGTAAAAAGACTCCCAGAAAGTGAATAATCGTGAATATTAAGCGCCAGGAGCGCCCCTGAAAAAAAAGAAATCCCTTCTGTGGTTGTCTCCAAACGCTTGCCAAAAAAAGGGAGCCCAGGAATCGTCCCCCATTGAAGCCCGAAGCGTGTTTCAGCTGCGGTACGAAAGCTTCCTGCTCTCAGTCTACTTTCCTGTACCCATTTTATTTTTTCTCCAAGGGCTTGTCCCCAGTAAAGAACGGATTCAAAATTTAGATGATACGATTGGGGGAGTGAATAAGCCCAAGTGAGCGGAGAGAGATTTAATACAAGTCGGTGATACGTATTCTGCATCACTTTGGCAAGAGACGCATTAGCACCTGTCGTTCCTCCTTTGATGCCCCAGCCATAACCAAAATCTAACTGCTTAAAATACTCCTTCTCATAACTGAGAAAGAGCCATCCATTATAGGGATAATCAATTTTACTCAGTGCAGAGGTTAGCCGTAGAGAGGGGGTATTGATTTCTTGTCCGAGCGTCCAGTGAGAAGAGGTGTAATATTGAGTCTGTAAAGAGTCTTTTTTTGTAGTGTAACGCTTTCCATAATGTAAAAATATCCCGCTACTATAGTATCTGTCAGTGCCGAAGTAAAGGTCGTTATCTACACTTAACCCTATATAGCGCTGCCCGAAAAGGGGCAATGCTCCCAGAATAAAAAATCCAACTAAAAATGCCCTTAGAATCAATTAACTGCGGCTATTCTTTATTTTTCAAAACCAAAAGGGGAACGGTGCAGTAAAAATCTTTTTTATAAATGAGATCCGGTTCCCACAACTTTTCAAAAAATCCACGCTCTCGCTTAAAGGCGACTAATAAATCTGGTTGATTGGCTTGAAAATGTTCTAAAACCCCTTGATAAACTGTCGCATTTTCAGAATACAACAACTGTTCAGCGCGCTGCATGAGCGCATCGCTGAGCTGGTGTGTTCGATTCGCAAACCCAGGGACTTTCACCAATAGCAATTTTAATAGGGCGCTGAATTTGTCTTGGATATGAATAAGGGGCGTCAGTGTACTCATTGCTTTGACTTCTCCTGTTTTAAAAGCAAGGAGGAGTCGTTCAGGAACTTTAAAGGGCTTTTCAAGAGGCGCAACAAGAACCGGTATTTGAATTCGCTTAATCATGCTCCCCGCAATTCTACCCAAGAATACCTCCTCATTAATTTCATTATTTAAGGGCGCAACAATAATTAAGTCAAGACCTATCGTCTTGTCAAGATTTTTTATTGTCCCTATTAAATCGCGCTCACTGCTTACAAGCTTAATTAAATTTTTTTTATACGGTGTTTTTGCAACTAAAGCCCTGATCCGCTTTAAATTGTCTTCTTCTATACGCGCTGAAACATTAGAAAGCGTTGCCATAGAAGAATGAACAGGATATGCATCAATTACATAAATCGTGCTTTCGAAATGAGCCGCAAAAGCCACAGCATAGGCAAGCGTACTTTCAGCATGCGCAGAGGTGCCAAGGGGGACAAGAAGGTTTTGCATGGTTTTCTTTTTACAAAATTACTAACTCTTATTTTACAAGCTCTATTTTAGTAGAAAAATTTAAATGATTCGCAGAGCAGTAGAAACAGATTTACCTACCCTTCTAGAAATTACTGACGCCTGTGCAGCAGATATGAAAAAGCGTGGTATTTTCCAATGGAATGAAACCTACCCCAATATGGCTATTTTTAAAAAAGACCTTGAAGAAGAGGCGCTTTATGTCTTTGTCTTTGAAAATGCTGTGATTGGCTGCATTATGTTTTCAGAAGAAAAAGATGCGCTTTATAATCAAATCCAATGGCTCACTCCTGATGAAAAAAATTTATATGTACATCGATTGGCCGTACATCCTCATTATCAAAAACAAGGTGTAGGGCGGAAGTTAATGGACTTTGCTGAAGACTATGCCAAAAAAAAGCAGTATCTCTCTGTGCGTTTGGATACTTTTAGTAAAAATCCAAGAAACCTTCGTTTCTATACAGCCAGAGGATATTCAAAACTAGGAGATGTGTGTTTTGTAAAACAGAGTAAAGATCCTTTTCACTGTTTTGAAAAAGTAATAAAATAAATTTAGTTCACTACTTTTACCAGCTGATGGAAGGATTTGTTAAACAATATACACAGGACGCAATAGGATTTATTGAATTTGGTCATCCTGCTGGAAATTCATTGCCCTGTGCGCTCTTAAAAGAACTTGATGAGGTGCTTGCTGATCTCGCTCAAAACGATGCCGTACGCGTTCTTGTTTTGCAAAGTGCTGGAGCCCGAGCTTTTTGTGGAGGAGCCTCTCTTTCAGAAATGAAAACTTTTCAAAATCTTGAACAAGCGACCGCCTTTTTTATGGGTTTTGCCAATTTAATTAATCAGATTCGCGAACTCGATAAATTCATAATCGCACGGGTGCAAGGAAAAGTAGTAGGAGGCGCGGTAGGCCTTGTCGCCGCTTGTGATTATGCGCTCGCGCTTGAAACCGCCCAAGTAAAGCTTTCTGAACTTTCTATAGGCATTGGCCCTTATGTCATTGAGCCTGCGGTGACGAGAAAAATTGGGTTGACCGCATTCAGACATCTTTCTCTTGATGCCCACCAATGGAAATCAGCACAATGGGCACAAGCACAGGGGCTTTATAATACCCTTTGCCAGACAGAAGAGGATCTTAATGCAGCCGTTAAGCAAACCGCATTGCGTTTGGGGGGCTATGCCCGAAAAGCAACTGCAACACTCAGGACACTCCATTGGAAAGAAACAGCACACTGGAAAACACTACTGCCTAAAAATGCAGAGATTACCGCACGATTAGCATTAGAGGATGAAACACAAAAGATCCTAAAAAAATTATAATTTTAAATGAGTACTTCGATTCGTATAACTAAAGAATTTAAATTTGAAACAGGCCATGCTCTCTTTGGCTATGATGGACTCTGTAAAAATGTACACGGCCACAGCTATAAACTCGCCGTCACTATTCTTGGAAAACCAATTACTGATCCTTCCGATGTAAAATTTGGTATGGTAATGGACTTTAGCGACCTTAAAGCAATTGTCAACAAGCTAATCGTTAAGCCCTTTGACCACGCCACGGTACTCAATATAAATTCTCCACACAAAGAATTGGCTGATGCCATGGAAAAAAGAGGACACAAGATTATTCGAGTGCCCTACCAACCAACTAGTGAAATGATGATTCTTGATTTCGCTGAAAAAATTTCCTCTGCCCTTCCAGATCATTTGAAACTTCAGCGTCTTATCCTAAGGGAAACGGAAACATCATTTGCAGAATGGCTTGCTGAAGACCAATAAAAAACTTAAAATCCTAAGGCGTCAAGATCTGCTTTAGGTTTGGGTTTGACTGCCTTTCCTTCTTCAATTTCCTCACATTCAATGGGGATTGTTAGAACTTCAGGAGCGGTAAATTCTTCTGTAGAGATGGCCAGGTCTGGGTTTTCATAAAGACTTTTCATATAGAGTCCCCAGATGGGTAACGCCATTGTCGCGCCTTGACCAAAAGCAATCTCTTTAAAGTGCACCGAGCGGTCTTCCCCGCCTACCCAAACGCCTGTCGCCAAATTGGGTACCATACCCATAAACCAGCCATCACTTTGATTTTGGGTCGTCCCCGTTTTTCCTGCTATTGGATTTTCAAAAATATAGGGATAGCCCGTTACCACTTTTTCATAAACATAATTTGTTTTTTCTAGTCCTGCATGTCGTAAACGCGCCCCAGATCCTGCCTTAGTAACCCCTTGTAATAAATTTACTGTTACATAAGCGGCTTCTTGGCTCAAAACATCCTGCGTTTCGGGCACAACCTCATAGAGGGCCCTGCCATTTTTGTCTTCAATACGTGTAATGACCACAGGTTTTACATAAATCCCTTGATTTGCGAAAGTGCTGTAGGCTCCAACCATTTCAAACAAACTAATATCAGGGGTGCCAAGGGCAATAGAGGGGACTGCTGGAAGATTAGAAGTAATCCCCATCTTACGTGCCAGATTGATCACCGGACGGGGACCTACAAGGTCCATAATGCGCGCACTTATTGTATTGACAGAGTTTGCTAATGCATTTTTTAAAGTGCGGGTACGGCCGTAATTATCACCAGAATTTTTAGGGCACCAGGCATCAATATTTCCGTGCTTCATGGGTTCTATACAAAACAACGCATCAGGGAGTGAATCACAAGGAGAAAGTTTTAATTGGTCAATGGCGGTAGCATATAAAAAAGGCTTAAATGTAGATCCTATCTGACGTCTGCCCTGTTTTACCTGATCGTATTGGAAATGCTTATAGTTAAATCCTCCAACCCATGTTTTGATATGTCCCGACTGGGGCTCCATAGACATTAATGAGGCACGAAGGAAAAATTTATAGTAGCGGATTGAATCCATTGGAGTCATGATGGTGTCTTTTTCCCCTTCCCAGCTAAAAACACGCATTGGAACTTTTTTATAAAAGGACGATAAAATTTCTTCTTCGTCTATTCCTGCCAATTTCATTTTTCTCCACCGCTCAGTTCTATAGGCTGTACGCTCCATGAGGGTATCAATCTCTCCGTCCCTAAGGTCTAAAAATGGAGCGGTAGGGTTTAATCTCTTTGTATTTTGTCTAAAAAATTCCTTTTGTAAATTTTTCATGTGCGCGGCCACCGCTGCTTCTCCTTTTGCTTGCATGCGAGAATCTATGGTTGTAAAAATTCTAAGCCCATCACGATAAAGAGAGTGTTTGCTCCCGTCTGGTTTGGGATTTTTTGCAATCCAATCGTCCATAAATTCTTTGAGATAAGCCCTAAAATAAGTTGCTAAACCCTCTCTGTGTGATTCGGGAGTATAGCTAATTGTAATTGGGAGTCCTGCTAAAGAATCTTTTTCTTGCTGCGTGATCAAACCATTACGAACCATTTGTTGAAAAACGATATTCCGCCGCTCTTTAACCCTTTCTGGACGCCTAATGGGGTTGTATAAAGAGGAGTTTTTAAGCATCCCTACTAGCATTGCGGATTCTTCTATTGATAATTCTAATGGGGTTTTATTGAAAAATATTTTTGCTGCTGACCGCACACCATCCGCTTGATAACCAAAGTCATATTTATTTAGATAAAGGGAAAGAATCTCCTTTTTGGTATAGCGCTGTTCCAACTGAACTGCAATCACCCATTCTTGTGCTTTTTGAAGAATGGCTTTTATAGGATTTCTAGACCGGACCCCAACAAAAATTTGACGGGCCAGCTGTTGGGTAATTGTACTTGCTCCACCTCTTTTTCCTAAATAGGCAACGGCACGTAATGTCCCTTTCCAATCGATGCCTGCGTGCTCATAAAAGCGTTCGTCTTCCGTTGCGATAAGCGCTTCTACCATCGTTTGAGGGAGTTCCTCGTAGCTTATGGGTGTTCGATTATCGTCTAAATAATATTTCCCTAATATCACGCCATCTGAGGAAATAATTTGTGTCGCCAGATTGGTCCTCGGGTTTTCTAACTGTTGTAAGTCTGGCATAGGCCCGTACCATTCTAAAGCAGCGCCTGCAAAAAGAAGGAAAAGTCCTGCAATCCCAAGTATAATACTCCCCCATATCAAGCGGGTATATTTTTTATAAGGATTTATTCGTTTTTTTTGTTTTTTAGCCACACTATTCTTTTTTTGCTTCTATACTGATTCCTACAGCGACTATCCCTTTTAATGCATTAAGCCCTTCTGCTGTGCCTGGTGTGCGCATGGCTTGTGCAATTTCAATTATGAGCGGTCGTCTATCAGGAATTACGACTCCCTCTTTCCACCAAAGCTTGCTTTCTTTTACTTCAGTAAATCCAGTGCCCAACCAAGTTCCGTCTGGAGCTGCCATCGCGTACTCCAGTGTGTCTTGAAGGACAATTTCCCCTCCCGCTTTTAACGAACAAATTAAAAATAAATTTGAATAGGGATAATCATTGTCATTGCGCAATCGAATAAAAAGGTTCTGTGGGGTTTGATCGATTTGATTACCGGGTAGTTCAAAAACAATCGGGTTGGTATCAAATCCCCGAGCAGGTAGTATTTGATAGCTTGTAAATTCGCGGTCTTGAGAGCAAGAAAGCAACCCAAGGCAAAACAAAAGAATAAATCCCCAACTACGCTTTTTTCTCAGAATCATTTTGTTGTTTCTTTTTCTTTTTTCTTCTAAAAGACTCCCGCTTTGGGCGATCAAAACGGCTCAAGCTGTCCGCTCCCACACCACTGTCAAAAAAAGAGGCCTCTTGCTCTGTTGGTATGGCAACATAGTCCTCTAAAGAAGAAACGCTTTCTTTCCGCTTGTTTTTTTCAATGATTTTAAGAACGGCCTCTGTCTCGAGTTTATGCCAAGTCATCCACTCATTTTTATAAGCATACCACATAAGCCCTTTAAAAATATCCATTTTTTGAAAGACGCCTATCCCTTTTTCAGTATGTAATTTTATCTGAGGTTTTGGAAACTTTTTGACCTCAGCACGATAGGCTTCTAATTCGTAATTTAAACAACACTTCAGCCGTCCACATTGGCCAGCTAGTTTTTGAGGGTTTAGTGAAAGTTGTTGATAGCGCGCTGCACCAGAAGAGACTGATCTAAAATCAGTCAGCCAAGTTGAACAACACAGTTCCCGCCCACAAGAGCCAATCCCGCCTAAACGAGAAGCCTCTAATCGCATTCCAATTTGTCGCATTTCGATTCGAATAGAAAACGCACGCGCCAAGTCTTTTATCAATTGTCTAAAATCAACACGACCTTCTGCGGTGTAGTAAAAAGTCGCTTTTTTTCCATCTGCTTGGTACTCTACATCTGAAATTTTCATGTCAAGATTAAGCGCTAAAGCCAGCTTTCTGGCTTCTCGCTGCACTTCCGCTTCTTTCTCACGAAGGTCATGCCACAAATTAATTTCTTGGGTTGAAGCAAGCCGCAAAATCATCCCAATTGCGTCGCTTTCTGGCTTAATTTTTTTTCTTTTCAGCTGCATCCTAACCAAGGGGCCTGCCAGAGAGACCCTTCCTAAATCATAGCCTTTCTCTACTTTTATAATCACTAAAGCCCCAGCCTGAGGCTTTATCTCCTGAGGAAAACGATAAAAGGCTTTTCTGCTATTTTTAAACTGGACTTCCACATAAGGACAGGCTTCTTCTCCTTCTGCCAGTTGCATATTTTCTAACCAATCAAAGACTGTGAGTTTCGTACAGCTGTCGCTCCCACAACTGCCATTATTTTTACATCCCCTTGGGCTCCCCTTACCTCCATTGTTACAGCTCGAACAACTCATGAATTGGTTTTGACTCTAAAGATACACGGATTTAAGCGATTCCCTCAATTATAAATTCTTAAATTACTGTTTAAATTTTAAAAAATCGGCCCGTCCTTTTTTGAAAATCTTATTGCTGTTGTGAACGCCTTTTCTAAGAGCTTTCTGTTGTTCGAGCGGTAATTCAATGATTTCTTGACAAGCAGTGGAGCAACATTGACTCATTTTTTCTTGGCAGGCAGAACATTGAATAAATAACAAATGACAGGCTTCATTTGCACAATTAACATGGGTGTCACAAGGGGCGCCACACTGGTGACATTGAGCAATCACTTCTTCAGAAATTCGCTCGCCGCGGCGCTCATCAAAAACAAAATTTTTCCCCACAAACTTGTTTTCTACTCCTAATGACTCTACCTGACGCGCGTATTCTATAATTCCCCCTTCTAGTTGATAAACATTTTTAAATCCTTTATGTTTAAAATAAGCACTCGCTTTTTCACATCGAATTCCTCCAGTGCAATACATCAATAAATTTTTATCTTCTTTATGCGCTGCAAAATCCTCCTCTATTAGAGGGAGTGATTCTCTAAAGGTGTCTACATCTGGCGTGACTGCATTTTTAAAATGTCCAATTTCACTTTCATAGTGATTTCTCATATCTAAACAGATGGTATTTTCGTCCTCTAGTAATTGATTAAATTCTTGGGCACTAACATGTTTGCCTTTTTTTGTAACATCAAAGCTGCTGTCTTCAAGTCCATCAGCAACAATTTTTTTACGCACCTTAATCGTGAGTTTTAAAAAGGATTTATTGTTTTGTTCAATGGCAATATTTAACCGCACTTCTTTGAGAAATGTTATTGTTTTTAATTGCGCCTTGAACTGTTCAAAGCGTTTCGCAGGAACTGAAAGTTGTGCATTAATGCCTTCGTGGGCAACATATATTCGGCCCAAAACATCAAGCCGGTCCCAATGAATAAATAAATAATCTCTAAATAATTGAGGGTTCCCAATTTGAGCGTATTGGTAAAAAGAAAGTGTTAGCCGGTCTTCACCCGCTTGTTCAATAAGCTGTGCGCGCTCTTCCGCACTTAATTTGTTGTACAGTTGCATGCTATAAACGTATAAGTGTCAGGCAAAGGTAAACAAAATAGCCTTCGCCCCTTATTTGATTAAAACGTTCACATTGTTTTATTAGTCCTTCTGAAAAAGGGGCCTTTTTTAGCGAGAAAGTTTTAATGTAAGGTAAACTGTGCCGTCTTGCTCTAGGGTCAATACTTCTCTAAGTATCGTATAGCTATTAATATAAGACAGGGCATCTATAAATTCTTGCTCACGTCTTGTCCGCTCAGTATCGCATGCCATTTCTGTAAAAAAGAGCGATTCAATGCCAAGGGAATTCTCGTTTGTAGTATACGTTCCTCCTCCGCTATTACAGGCCGTTCTCAACTCCACTGTCCCGTCCGTAGCGAATGTAATCCCTGTTCCCTCATCCAAAATAGAAGAACTGACCGCATTTGCTGTACGGAGTGAGGTTAACTGCCATATATTCGTCAAGGCTGCGTTTTCTGGGCGAAATAGATTGAGCATCACTTCTCCGGCATTATTGACAAGCCTTGCTTGGTTTTCTTCTACTTCGAATCGTAAAACTGCGTTGTTAAAAACAGCTGCCAATTCTTGCTCGCGATTTCCTTCTGCATCGGGGCATCCTATGAGTGTTGAGGCAAGCATTGAAAAGGTTAGGGTATTCTCCTCAGAAGTATACGTTCCAAAAAGCGTATTACAGCCTGCTGAGACAGAAAAATTTTCTTCATCGAAAAAAAGAACGCCTCCTCCTTCAATGTCCCAATGTCCCAAAAAGGTTTCTAGGGGCGCCTCAGCTATGTTTAGATCAGCTGTCGTACACCCTAAATTAAAATACAAGGGAAAGATAAGAAGTGTTGCTAAAGAAAAAACTTTGATCATGGTGTCGATTTTTTTATTGGGTACGACTCTGCAAAAACAAAAACCATGCCATGACTCTCCTGTTGTTACACTGTATTAATGCTCCTCCAAATGCATGCTTTTAGGCCCTACAAGCAGGAGTTGGGTTTGGCGCCCATTGACATATCTGAATCCCTCTGCACCAAAATATCCAGGCTCCTCAAGCATAATTCGAATGTCTTTTGCCCACTCTTCAATATAAACTTTGGCATTGAGTTCAATCGCATAGACTGTTTCTTCATGAAGGGGATGCTCACCAGAGCCGGGTATCCCTTCTTGCGCATCCCACATGCCAAAAGTAGTCCCTGCAGCATGACCGTACATCCCTAAGGGGTGGGTATAAATTTGAGGCCTTAAGCCGGCGGCTTTACTTTCTTCAATTGCTTTCTTAAGGGTTTCATTTCCTGTGCGCCCTGTTTTGAAATTTTTGGTTAGAAAATCCTGAACAGCATTTCCTTGTTTTAAGGCTTCTTTTAAAAATGCTGGGGCTTGCGTCTCTTCTGGCTTTAAAACATAGGCGAGTTCTTGGCAATCCGTATTAAGGGTTAGGTAGGTAATTCCAAAATCACAATGAATAAGGTCTCCCGGTTGGATTACATCAAATTTAGACTGCCCGTCAAAGGCGTATAAATCACTGGCTCCTGTTCGTTGAACATCAACAGTGGGTTGAAACCAGGTTTTTAATCCCAAGGATGCCACTTTTTCCCGCATCCACCAGACCACATCTTCCGTTGTTGTGACCCCAGGAGTGATAACTTGAGTAGAAAAGGCCTCTTCTATAATCGTATGTGTTATTTCAGTAAGCTGGCTAAATAAAGTCATCTCTCTTGGTGTTCTGGTCTCTAGCCAGCGAACGGCTAATGTTTCCGCTGAAACTACTTTTTTTTGCAATCGAGAAGGAAGTACTTTCATCATGCCGTCATAATCAGTTTTTGCCAGTCCGTCGGCCAACCCATAATGAACAGAAGTATTCACCCCGATGCGTTTGGGGTTTTGACTTTCGATATAATTGGCTAAGGCTTTCCATTGGTCAGGCTCTTTTTCTTTATTCCATATTGACCTGATATTATTCCCAAAATTATAGCGTGTAATGGCTACTGCGTCCATACCTGTTTGGGTTTTTGAAAATACTAATATGGTTCTCCGGCGCGCATTGAGCCAGGTGGGAGGCAGCAAGGTTTTAACTACTGGATCTTCATTGTATTCTCGGGTAATGAGCACCCAAAGGTCGATCTCCTCTTCCTGCATCAGTTGAGGGAGTAGTTTTTCAATTCGTTCTTTTTGTATTTCTTCAATTAATTTGGCGCGTTCTCGAAGCGGTAAAATCTGTTGCCCAAAGAGACTAGAAGTTAGTGCAAAAAATAAAATAAACCCGTTTTTCATTTAGATAGAATTAATCATTTGAAATTTACAAAAATTGTTAATAATGGAGTGTTTTCTACTTTGGAAGCAAGAATAAGAAACTGTAATTTAGCGAAAAAAGAGTGTCATGGCAGATCAAAAGAATGCAAAGTTAAAAGCACTACAGCTTACCTTAGACAAGTTAGATAAAACATATGGAAAAGGTGCTGTAATGAAATTGGGAGATGAAGCGATAGAAGAAGTTGAAGCCATCCCTTCTGGATCACTCGGTCTGGATATTGCCTTGGGTGTAGGAGGCTATCCGCGGGGGCGGGTAATCGAAATCTATGGTCCAGAATCCTCAGGAAAGACCACACTTACCCTCCACGCTATTGCGGAATGCCAAAAGCAGGGTGGTATTGCCGCCTTTATCGATGCAGAACACGCTTTTGACCGTTTTTATGCTGAAAAATTAGGCGTTGATGTAGGTGAGCTCATTATTTCACAGCCCGATCACGGAGAACAAGCGCTTGAAATTGCCGACAACCTTATCCGTTCTGGAGCTATAGATATAGTAGTGGTAGATTCTGTGGCAGCACTGACCCCTAAAAGTGAAATAGAAGGAGAAATGGGTGATTCCAAAATGGGTCTGCATGCGCGCTTAATGTCCCAAGCACTCCGTAAGCTCACCGCCTCGATAAGCAAAACCCATTGTACTGTATTCTTTATTAACCAACTTAGAGAAAAAATTGGCGTTATGTTTGGCAATCCTGAAACCACTACGGGAGGAAATGCCTTGAAATTTTACGCTTCTGTAAGACTAGACATTCGTCGTTCTACACAAATTAAAAGTACGGAGTCGGAAGTATTAGGAAATAAAACTCGGGTAAAAGTGGTCAAAAATAAAGTGGCCCCTCCATTTAGAACCGCAGAATTTGACATTATGTATGGCGAAGGAATTTCTAAAATTGGAGAAATTATAGACTTGGGTGTCAATTATGAGATCATCAAAAAAAGTGGTTCCTGGTTTAGCTATGGTGATACAAAAATTGGACAAGGGAGAGATGCGGTCAAAATCTTACTTTTAGATAACCCTGAATTAATGGAAGAACTGGAACAAAAGATAATGGAAGCGCTTAAAACAGTAAATTCCTAATACTAAGCTGTTCTTTTTTTCCAAACTGCTATTGCCTCTATTGCTTTCCCTTTGGGGTCTTTTTCTAAGGCTTCCTTGATCTGCTTATGCGCTTGAAGAGAAAGCGTTTCTATACTTGTTTTTTTAATTTCTGAAAGCGTAATTTCTGGTAGGGCCTTTGCTCTTAATGGGCCTGGGTGTCCATGGGTGGTATACCAGGGAAATTTTCGTTTACAATCTAAAAAGACAAAAGGACGTATGGGTAAATTATGCGTTTTAGCCAATTTAAAGGCTCCTTTTTTAAAGGGGTTTAATAAAATGGTTTCGTCCCAATATTCTTTTTCTGGAAAAATACAAACACTATAGCCTTTTTGAATGACCCGCTGTGCACGTTCATAAACAGCAAATCTGCTTTCTGCAGAAGAGCGGTCAACCATAATAGCAGCCCGCTTGTAAAGGTGTCCAAAAATGGGAATTTGAACCAATTCTTTTTTTCCTACAAAGACAAAGGGGGTTTTTCGCATTCTGAGCATCAACATAATATCGATATAACTACTGTGATTGGCAATTAAAATAGCGCTTTGCTCTTGCTCAGGAAACGGTCCTTTTTTTTGTGCCCAAAATCCACAACCAAAAAGAACAAAAGGAGCCCAAATTGAACGGGCCACCCAAAATACAGGGCGATAGCCATTAGGCAATAATAGCAAAAGAGATAGGGGAACAAAGAAAAGCACTACGGGAACCGCAGCTAAGGTATAGAACCAAATACGCCAGAATACTAATAGAATTTTACGCACAGTGTAAAGGTATTTATTTTCAAAAAGCATCCGCTTTGCGCATCCCTAAATTCTTGTAAAAAATAAAGTGCTAGTTTTGTCACCAAAAGGGAGGAAACTTACCTTTGCCAAAAACCGATTTTATGGCCAGAATTTTAACTGGGGTTCAATCAACTGGGACGCCTCATTTAGGGAATCTTTTAGGAGCTGTACTCCCCGCTATAGAATTGTCTCAAGCGAGCCAAGACGATTCATTTTTATTTATTGCTGATTTGCATTCTTTGACTCAGATAAAAAACGGTGAGCTGCTAAGAGAAAATACTTTTGCTACTGCAGCGACCTGGCTGGCCTGTGGTTTAGATATCCAAAAAACACATTTTTATCGCCAAAGTGATGTGAGCGAAGTCACCGAATTGGCTTGGTACCTCAATTGTTATTTCCCTTACCAGAGGCTTACGCTCGCGCATTCTTTTAAAGACAAATCAGAACAGTTGTCAGATATTAATGCAGGGCTTTTTTCTTATCCCATGCTGATGGCGGCAGATATTTTACTTTATGATGCAGAAATTGTTCCTGTAGGAAAAGATCAACTTCAACATCTCGAAATAACGAGAGATGTCGCCTCACGTTTTAACCACCAGATGGGAGAAACATTTGTAATCCCTCAGGCCAAAATTCAGGAGCATACGCAATATATTCCTGGTACCGATGGCCAAAAAATGAGTAAGTCGAGGAATAATACAATCAATGTCTTTTTGCCTGAAAAAAAATTACGCAAACAAATCATGGGTATTCAAACTGACAGCACGCCATTAGAAGCCCCCAAAAACCCCGATGGATGTACTGTTTTTGAGCTTTATCAGCTCATCGCTCCTGCTTCATCCGTACAGGCTTTGAGAGAAAAGTATCTCGCAGGGGGTATGGGGTATGGGTATGCCAAACAATTGCTTTTTGAGCTTTTGCTTGAGCGTTTTGAAAAAGAACGAGAACGCTTTGATTATTTTTATCAGCATCCCGAAGAAGTGCATATAGCACTGGCTAAAGGTGCTGAAAAAGCAAGGAAAGTGGCCCATGAAGTATTGCTCCGCGTTCGTGATAAAGTCGGATACTAAATCCATTCAAAATACTTCCCTGGTAAAGCCCTTATACATCCTTTCATTTCTAATTGAATCAAACGGGCGGCAGTATCACTGATTTTCCATTGCATTTCTAAGGCTAACTCATCCAAGAGGCACTTTTTTTTCTTGAGTAAAATTTCCTTCAATTGTACTTCTTCTTGGGATAAATGCTGGAATAATTTTTTTGTGTACTTTTATATTGAGGGCTTTTTTTTCACCCTAGCGCATTGATTAACTCTTTGGGATCAGACAGCAATTGCGCTTTTTGAAGAAAAATAAGCTGATTACATCCGCCACTTTTTAGATCCGTGGGGCGTCCAGGAACAGCGAATAGCTCCCTTCCGTAGTGGTGTGCAAAAGTAGCTGTATTCATACTCCCCCCCCGAAACCGCAGATTCGATTTCTATTGTGGCATGCGCCATACCTGCTATAAGACGATTACGCTGCTGAAAATTTTCTCTTCTAAATGGAGCATACGGAAGAAAATCCGTAAGTAATCCCCCTTTTTTGCAAAGCCGCTGTGCGGTATCCACATGCTGGGGCGGGTAAATGCGCTCTAAACCATGCGCTAAACATGCTACCGATTCTAATCCTTGCTCTAACGCTTTTCGGTGTGCAATGATATCGATCCCTTTGGCTAAACCAGAGCATATAATCGGCTGATAGGGTGCAAGAGCTTCAATTAATTTTTCACAGAACGCTTTGCCGTGTTGCGTATTCGTCCTTGTTCCAACGATACTTATAAGCTTTCTTTGGTTGAAATCAAGATTTCCTTTGTAAAATAAAACAATCGGGGCGTCTGGACAAAAAGAAAGCGGCTTTGGATAGGTAGAATCTCCGTAAAATAACGTCTTAACGCGAAGCGTATCTAGTATCTGAATTTGTTTATCAACGCTGCTTTGGTATCTTTCCACTGCTTTAATGCGTAGCAACTTCCTGCACCTAAACCCTCAACTTGCCTCCACTCTTTAACTGAGTTTTCAAATACAGTCTCTGCACTACCAAAATGTGAAACAATTTTAGCCGCGCGGAAAAAACCTATATTGGGAATGGCATTTAACAGTAAACATGCTTCAAGGCGGGTCATGATTTGAGGTTTGCTCTCCAAGATACGAAGTCATAAAATGATTTTTTATTTCCAATGCATATTCGTTTATTTTATTATTTTTGAGTTGTATGCAGATTACCCGATATATACAGGAATTATTATACCAACACGAGTGTGTTACGATTCCCCATTTTGGTGCATTTCTCACTCGGTCTTTTGGGGCAAAGGTTACTCCTGAGGGTTCTTTTTCACCACCCCGAAAAGAAGTCAATTTTAATCCTTTACTCATCGCAAATGATGGTGTTTTGGCCCATTATTGTGCGCGTAAAGAGTCTATTTCCTATGAATCCGCACTTCGCCTTATTGAGCGAGAAGTGAGTAGCTGGAAAAGACGTCTTCAAACCCAAACACTTCGTTTTGCTGGAGTAGGAGAACTCCGTCTCAACAGCGCTCGAAAAATTGAGTTTATTCCACTAGGGCGGATAAATTTTGACTTGAATTCGTTTGGCTTTTCAAGCTTTTATAGGACACCCCTACACAATAAATCAATTGAAAAAATTATGGAAAATTCCAAAAAAGAAGACTTTATGTTCACTCCTGAAAACCAAAACAAATCAGCTAAGAAATCCCCCTTATTACGCTATGCTGCTATAGGAGTAATTGGAGTCGCGCTTCTTTCTGCAGCTTATTATTTTAGTGATCAATATGTAACCCAGCAACGTGTTCTTGCGCAAGAAGAAGCACAGCAACAGATTGAAAAAAACGTACAGGAAGCTACTTTTGACCTAGGAACACTCGACACCGTTGAAGTCAATCTCTCTGCTACTCCAGCCGTTGTAGTTCCAGACCAGGTCTATTACAGTGTAATCGCTGGCTCTTTTCGATCGATAGAGAATGCTGAAAGAAAAATCCGTGCACTTAAGGAGGAAGGCTACCCTGCTGCCCTTGCAGAAGTAAACCCTACAGGCCTTTATCGCGTAGCTTATGGAAGATATGACACCAAAAAAGAGGCCATTAATGTGCTTTATTTTCTCAAATACACTTTGAAAGAAGAGGCCTGGTATCTCGAAGAGAAATAAGCTACATCTGGTAAAGCCATCCTTGGGGATTGAGCACTTTTATATTATTGAAAATACTAAACTGTATTTCTGTTTTACCTGTTTGCTGGTTGGTAAATACTTCTCCTATAGGGTCTTTCGCTTTTACTTTGTCTCCTTTTTTGACATACAGCTTTCCTAGGTTTTTATAAACGGTAATATAGTTTCCATGACGGATTAAAACGGACGGATTACTCCCCTTAAAAGAAACCACAGACATCACTTCTCCTTCAAAAACGGCTCGTACTGTGCTTGAGGGGGAGGTCGCTATAGTAACACCATTACTTTGAATCGTTGTCGTTTTCACTACAGGGTGCTGCTGCTTTCCAAAACGCTGAACGACAACCCCTTTTTCTAAAGGCCAAGGGAGTCTTCCTTTATTGGCCTCAAAATTTGCCGCCAATAGCTTTGCCTCAGGGGTTAGCTCAAAGGTCTTTTCCCCTTTTTTACCCGCTGCCCGATTGGAGGCTGCAATTGCCTCTTTAATTAAACGATCGATTTCTTTATCTATCGCTCTGGCTTCTTGTTCTTTTTTTGAAATTTGAAGGGCCAAACTTCGTTCTTTTTGCCTTAATCGCTTGATTAGGCCTTGTTGTTCATTGCGTTCTTTGCGAAGTTGCTCTTGCACTGCTTTATTTTCCTGAACCAATTGCTGTTTTTTTTCTTTTTCTTCCAGCAAGGTGGTATTGAGCTGCTGAAGGAGTTGTGTTTTTTCTGCAATGGCGATTCCTTGTTTTCTTCGGTAGCGTGTATATTGTTTTAAATACTGTATCCGCTTGTAGGCTTGTTGGAAATTTTCTGATGAAAATAAAAACATCAAGCGGTTTTGAAGTGATTTGCTCGCATAGGCATTTTGAATCATTTTCGCATAGTCTTCTCTTAAGACTTCTAATTCTTTTCGTTGTTCTGATATTGTGCGTTCATTCAGATTTATCTTTCTTGTTAAATAATTTACCTGTGCATTGGTAACACGAATGAGCTCCTCCCTAACACTGAGCTTAACCTGTAGATCTTCAACTTCTGTAACAACATTTTTTCGGGTTTTTTTACTTGAAAAAAGGAGGGTGTTAATTTGTTGAATTTCGTTTTTTAGTCGTATTCTTTGTTCTTCAAGTGCTTTTTGTCGTGAACTTGTAGTTTGAGCAATCCCCGACCCAATTCCATAACTAAAAAGAAGAATACAAAAAAGGCCTCGATACATTAAAATGAGATTGGTTTATATCCTTCTGGTATTTCAAAGGGGAAACTAAGCGCTGAGGGTAAGTCTGTGCGCGTATATTCTAAATCCAACTGATACCGCTGTGCCCCGTCCACTATAATCACTTCAATTTGCTGAGGAAAATAATCCCCTTGGATACGCTGGTGGTTGGTATATCTTACTGTTATATTTTGAAGAGAACCTGGAACTAAAATTCGCTGCTCTTTGAGTAAAAAAGTGACTGGGTCAAAAAATAAGGTGGGCTGTAGTCCTCCTTTTTTTCCCTGGGGAATTAGAATATAGTATTGGGGGTTGGCAATTTGTTTCCACCTTCCTTCAGAAGGGTCCGCAAAGGGCTTCCCTAAGAGGAGGTTTTCAATATCGTCATAAGAAAAGGAGGTATTAAAGGGCGCATTTATCAGTTCAAAGCCTCCCTTAAAATAGTTTTTTTGAAATTTTTCATAAAAAGAAACGCCCTCTTTTGAAACGAGTAATTTGGCAATGGGAATAACCATTGAAGCACTGAGCCAAACTGTCTTTTCTCTTTCCATACGCATTTGAATAATGACCTGTTGTTTTCTTTTACCGTCATCATAGATGGCGCGGATTCTGGCGCGTAATTTGTTGGCTTTGGGGTAGTTGCTTTTGACTTTTGAGGCTAATGCATTGACATCTACTTTCTTTACCGGGGTTTTTGTAGGGAGTATGGCTACTGTTTTACAACTGATAAATAAAACTGCGGTAGTAAGAACAATTAGAGTCCGCCAACTCATCGCGTATTTTTTCATTTTAATTCAGAATAATCTCCTAGACTCACAAAGGTAGGGTTTCCATTATAATGCACCCGATGCCCAATCATCGCTTTTTCTGTCTTAAGTGAAGAAATATGGCAATGACTTTGGATTAGGGTGTTTTTTAATTCCGCATTCTCTATATATGTTTCCTCTCCAATACTTACTCCAGGTCCTACAATACTGTTTTTTATATGCACGTTTTTTGCAATAAAGCAAGGCGGTAAGATCTTGCTGTTTTCAAGCTTTACAGAGGGGTGAACTAAGTCCTCTCCTTCTTCTTCTTTTAAGGACAAAACTTTCGCATTCGTCTCAATTGCGACCTCTGGGTTTCCACAGTCCATCCAGTGGGTCACATTTCCGGGTTTAATTACAGCTCCTTGATTGATCAAATCTAGTATTCCTTCATTGATTTGGTATTCTTTTCCCGCTCCTAACTCTTGCTTTGAATATTTTTCTAAGGCGCCTTTGAGACGTTCGATTTCTTTAAAATAATAAATCCCTATTACCGCTAAATCTGAAACAAAGTGTTTCGGCTTTTCGACGAGATTTATAATCTTTTGGTCCTGATCAAGTTGTACAACCCCAAAAGCTTCAGGGTCATCCACTTTTTTAACCCAAATAACGCCATCTGCTGTAGGATCTAAATTCAGATTTGCCCGTATTAGGGTGTCCGCATAAGCAACTACAGCAGGCCCTTCTAAAAGTTCCGCTGCACAGAGGACTGCATGGCCGGTTCCCAAGGGCTTGTCTTGCCTGAAGAGGTGTGGTCTTGCTCCTAATTCTTCTGCCAGCTGAATAAGCGCCTGCTCAACCGCTTCTCCAAAAAAGGCTGGGTCTCCCAGTACAAATCCGATATCTGTTAGGGGTTCCTTTACCACTTTAGCAATTTCTTTAACCAATTGGTGTACGATAGGACTCCCCGCAATAGGAATCAAAGGTTTCGGTGTGCTTAGGCTGTGTGGTCTTAGGCGGGATCCTCTTCCCGCCATGGGGACTATAATCTTCATCTACTATTTTTTTCCTGTACTACCAAATCCGCCCGCTCCTCTATCTGTTTGGGATAATTCTTCTGTTTCCTCCCATTGAATTTGTTCGTATTTCGCTACTACCAATTGTGCAATTCGCTCTTCGGGTTGAATCGTAAAACTCGTTTGTGAAAGATTCACTAAGATTACGCCAATTTCTCCTCTGTAATCCGCATCTATGGTCCCCGGTGAATTGAGGACTGTAATTCCATGTTTTGCTGCCAATCCACTTCTCGGTCTTACTTGTGCTTCATATCCTTCAGGCAGGGCTATTTTAAGTCCAGTAGGGATTATACTTCGCTCTAAAGGGGCAAGTGTTATCGCCTCTTTTATTGCTGCCTTTAGGTCTGCTCCCGCGGAAGCGGCTGTTGCGTATTGAGGCAATTCAAAATCAGTATTGTTTTGAACAGGAACTGTAATCATTTGTGCGCTATTTATTTGTTTTAAAATTACAAAATTGAAAACGCCAATTGGACACCTTCGATAAATAGTTTTTCGTTCTTTTTTAACTAAAAGCGCATTCTTTTATTCGATTGATTAGAATTGATTCCTCAATTCCAACACTGCGTTTTCGCTCAATAAAAATAAATGGATCTTGAATTAATTATTCAAGGCTTCAGCTCCCCCAACTATTTCAAGAATTTCATTGGTAATTGCCGCCTGTCTGGCTTTATTATAAGTCAGTTTAAGCTGATCTCTGAGTTCAGTCGCATTATCTGTGGCCTTGTGCATGGCTGTCATTCGTGCTCCATGTTCACTTGCAAAAGAATCTCTCAACGCTTTATAGACTTGCATTTTTAATGCTTTAGGTAAAAGTGTATTAACGATTTCTGGTTGAGAAGGTTCAAAAAGATAATCTGTTTGTACGGTCTCTGCCTCTTGAGATTTAGCAATAATGGGAAGATAGGGTTCTACTTGAACAATCTGAGTGGCTGCATTTTTGAATCGGTTATAGACCACTACCACTTCATCATAGCGCCCCGCTGCAAAATGGTCCATGATTTCTTGGGCAATTACTCCCGTGCGCTTATAGGTTAAATCATCAAAAACTTCATCATAGGAGGCAACTACTTTTCCTGTCTTTCCTAAAACCTCACTTCCTTTCTTTCCTATTGTAATGAGAGCCGTAGTTTGTTGGGCATATTCTGTCTCAATAAGCTGGCGTGTTTTCTTGATGACATTGGAATTAAATGCTCCACAAAGACCCCTATTTGAAGTAATTGCAAGAATTAAAATATTTTGCTTTTCTCGCACCTGTGTATAGGGATTCTGACTGACTCCTTCTAGGGTGCTGCTAAGATTTTGTATTAATTCAGTCAATTTATCGGCATACGGACGCATGGCTGTAATGGCGTCTTGGGCTTTCTTTAATTTAGCCGCAGAAACCATTTTCATGGCGCTGGTAATCTGCATAGTTGAAGATACCGATGCGATACGATTCCGTATTTCCTTGAGGTTTGCCATTGATTACTCGAATTGTGTAGCTGTTTCTTTTGCTACAGCATTAAGGGTGTCTAATACATCGTCTGTAAGCTTTCCCGCCTTGAGTTCAGCCAATACTTTACTGTGTTTTTTACGAAGGGTTTCTAAATAGCTCTTTTCAAAAGCTTTTACCTTGTCTACAGGTACTGATCTCAATAAATTTTTTGATCCCGCATAAATAATAGCAACTTGATCTTCAACTCTGAAAGGATCATTTTGTGCCTGCTTGAGGATTTCAACATTGCGTTTTCCTTTCTCAATCACATTTAAAGTTGCCGCATCTAAATCGGATCCAAATTTGGCAAATGCTTCTAATTCTCGGTATTGTGCCTGGTCTAATTTGAGTGTCCCAGCTACTTTTTTCATGGATTTGATCTGTGCAGATCCTCCTACTCGAGAGACTGAAATTCCAACATTAATTGCAGGTCGCACCCCTGAGTTAAACAGATCAGACTCCAAGAAAATTTGTCCATCTGTAATCGAAATAACATTGGTTGGAATATATGCTGATACATCTCCCGCTTGTGTTTCAATAATCGGTAATGCCGTAAGTGAGCCTCCTCCTTTTACTTGGTCTTTTAAAGAGTCAGGTAAGTCGTTCATTTCAGCTGCAATTGTATCATCATTAATCACTTTAGCAGCACGCTCTAAGAGGCGAGAGTGAAGATAGAAGACATCTCCTGGATAGGCTTCACGCCCTGGTGGTCTTCTCAATAAGAGAGAAACTTCCCGGTAAGCCACTGCTTGCTTAGATAGATCATCGTAAATAATTAAGGCAGGACGTCCCGTATCTCTAAAATATTCTCCTATAGCCGCCCCAGCAAACGGAGCATATACCTGCATAGGCGCAGGGTCTGAAGCATTGGCTGCAACAATTGTTGTATAAGCTAATGCTCCCTTATCTTCTAATGTTTTGGCAATCCCAGCTACTGTTGAGGCTTTCTGGCCAATGGCGACATAAATACAATAAACCGGTTCCCCCGCATCATAAAATTCTTTTTGATTGAGAATGGTATCGATACAAACCGTTGTTTTCCCTGTTTGGCGGTCTCCAATTACTAATTCTCGTTGGCCTCTCCCTACAGGAATCATGGCATCAATAGATTTAATCCCCGTTTGTAAGGGCTCATTTACTGGCTGACGATAAATTACTCCTGGCGCTTTACGCTCTAGTGGCATTTGGTATAACGATCCTTCAATAGCTCCTTTCCCATCTATCGGGTTTCCTAGAGTATTTACTACTCGTCCAACAACGCCTTCCCCCACATTAATTGAAGCAATACGCTGTGTTCGTTTAACGGTATCTCCCTCTTTTACCCCTTTTGAGGGTCCTAAAAGTACCACCCCAACATGATCCTCTTCTAAATTAAGAACCATTCCTTCTAGATTGTTTTCAAAAGTTACTAATTCTCCGTATTGCGCATTAGAGAGTCCAAATACACGCGCAATCCCATCACCAACTTCTAGTACTGTTCCTACCTCATCAAGAGTGGTTCCAGAAGTATAGCCTTCTAATTGCTTTTTTAATATCGCTGAAACTTCAGCCGGGTTTACATCTGCCATGATCAGTTTTCTTTAGATCGAGTTCGTTTGTATTAATGTCGTTTTCAATGCCTTGAGCTGATTCGATAAGCTGGCATCATACTGCATATCACCTATTTTTAAAATATATCCTCCAATTATTGAAGAATCAATTTTATTTTCCAAAAGGGTCTCTTTCCCTGAAAGTTCTTTGGCCTTTTTTAAAATTTGTTTTTCCAATTCTGGAGTAAGTGATATTGCGGTTGAAACTGTTGCTTTGACCTCACCTTTTTGATGCGTATATAGTTCTAAAAACTTTTCACAGCAAGGAAGGAGAAGTTCCATTCGGTTATTATGCGCCAAAAGCGAAAATACTTCCTTTGTTTGTTCACAGGCATCAGGTAAAAGCTCCTTTACTAAGCGTTCTTTGGCTGAGGGAGAAAGCATGGGGCTAGCGAATGTCGTTTGCAGTTCTTTATGAGTTGAAAAGAGAGCCTTTAACCCTTTTAAATCCGCTGCTACTTTATCCGTCACTCCTGCTTGCTCAGCATATTCTATAGCTGCCTTTGCATAACGTAATGAAGCTCGTGTTCCTTTCATTTTTTGAGGTCCGCGTCCTGTAACAATTGGTCAATCAATTGTACTTGTTTGTCTTTATTCTCTAATTCTTTCTGTAGTACTTTTTCGGCAATTCCCATTGCGAGTGAACCTACCTGCTCTTTAAGCTCTGTAAGTGCAGCTCGCTTTTCATTTTGAATGGCTTCTTGTGCTTGCGACAGAATTTTTTCAGCTTCTGCTTGTGCTTCCTCTTTCGCTGAATTTATCAGTTCGGCTCGTGTAACACGCGCTTCTTTGAGTAAGGCTTCTTTTTCAGCTCTTGCTTCTTTAAGTATGCGTTGGTTGTCTGATTGCAAATTCTCCATTTCAGAGCGGGCAGCCTCTGCTGAAGCCAATGCGTCTTTAATAGAAGTTTCACGTTCATTAACCGCATTTAAAATCGGTCCCCAGGCATACTTTCTCAGCAAAAAAAGTAACCCAATAAAAATGAGCGATTGCCATGCAAAAAGGCCTAAAGAAAATTCACTTATTAGTTTTTCCATCGTTTAAAACTTTGGGTTAAAGTACTTTAGAAAATAAACTGCTTATTATACTGCAAATAATGCAGCAAATCCAATCCCCTCTACAAGGGCTGCAGCAATCAACATAGCTGTTTGAATTTTACCGTAAGCATCGGGTTGACGACCAATTGCCTCCATCGCAGAACCACCGATTCTACCGATTCCCATACCTACACCGATTACGACTAAACCGGCACCTACCATTACTGGAATTTCCATAGTTATAAATTTAAATTAAACATTATTTTAAAAATCATCTTTATTTAGTGATGCTCATGTTCCTCTGCGGCAAAACCGAAATAGAGGGCAGAAAGCATCGTAAATATATAAGCCTGTAATAAGGCCACTAATAATTCTATAATTGAAATTGCAAAAGCCAGCCCAAAAGACAACGGACTTCCCAACCAGCTTTTAAAAATAAACATCAGCCCAATTAAACTCATTAATACGATATGTCCCGCTTGCATATTGGCATAAAGACGTATCAGCAGAGAAAAGGGTTTAATAAAAACGCCCAACAGTTCGATGGGTATTAAGATTATATACAGGGGGATTTTAGCGTACCATTTCATTGAATCTCCAAGCGGATCAAATAGGTGCATCCAATAATCTTTGGTCCCTGTTAAATTAGTAATTAAAAAGGTCAGTAGTGCCAGCCCAAAAGTAATCGCAATATTTCCTGTTACATTGACTCCAAGGGGTGTCAAGCCTAAAAGATTTAAAAACCAGATAAAGAAAAAGACAGTGAGTAGAAAATTCATGTATTTCATGTATTTCTTTTCACCAATATTGGGTCTGGCTATTTCATCACGGATATAGAGTACGATAGGCTCAAAGAAGCGTCCTATCCCTGCAGGGACCCCTCGTGTAGCTGCATAACTGCTGGCTAAGGAATGAAAAATCCAAAACATGAGGGCTGCAATTAGTAACATACTCACTACTCCCTTGGTAATAGACAAATCTATAGGTGCACTATTTGTTATATGGTGAGCGGCATCATAATTGATCGTTCCCTCTGCGTCTGTTTTATAAATTTTTCCATGCTCTAATTTATAAAAGTTCGCTCCCACCTGTGCAATCGTTTCTCCATGGTGCAGCTTGCTAGATGAAAAAATCTGAAGTCCATTGTCCCAAAGGATTACTGGCAAAGGAAGACCTATATAAATATGTTCCCCCTCATTATTGGTATATGAAAACAAACTAAAATCATACGCATCTTCAAGGTGATGGGCTATGTATTCTTTGATTTCTGTCTTGAGATCCTGCGAAGAGTCGCTTTCTTTTGCTGCAAGATTATTTGGCACAAAAAAGCTGAGTGCTAATAGCGCTAAAAGGAACTTAAATTTATTACACGCAGCAGGCATCAACTGTATTTAGAAATAGTGTTTTTAAGCGCTGCAAATGTAAGGCTTTCGGATAAATAAAGAAATAAATATTAACTTTTTTGATTCGAGCTTAAACAGGTCCTCCTTTTTTTTATAAAAAAGGGTCTCTGGCTTTTAATTATAACGCCTTGCTAGGAGAATAATTTCTGTGAGCAACCCGAGGGCGTAGGGCGTAAAAAAGATAAAAAATTCTTGGCGTAGCAAGTTGTCATCTTCTTGAAATTTGGGGTAAAAAAAAAGGAAATAAACGCCCAGTTTTAACGCTACTGTTAAAAGGTAAAGAACCGTTAAATTTGCTTTCTTTTTTTGCATCCCCCAACTCAGCAGCATAAGTGCAATCGCTGCAAGTACAGCATTGATGCCATAGCTTTGCCAAATAAAGGTCTCTTCTAGCGGAAGAATTTGAGCATGTAATTGCCCGCCCAATGCCATAACAAGAAAAAAAACCAAGAGGATCCCTGTCTTCTTTATCATCTCGGCTACCAAAATTTCTTGCTCTGTCTATATACCAGCCAAATAACCGCTACTAATCCAAAAGCAGCAAAAAACAAAGTGACGATTTGACTAGAGTGATTAGAGCGTTGGTCAATATAGCGTCCTAGGGAGGTAGTAACATACATTATTAAAGCGATTTGAAAGGCCAACCCGGAGAAAAAAAGCCATTTATTAGGCTGTTTTTTCATGGGTTTCTTTTAATTTTTTTACCCCTTCTTCTGAGGACTGCATCGTACAATGGGCATTAAAAAGGGCTCCTGCCTCTACAATAAGCTTTTGAATCAAAACTTCTCCCTCTACATTGGCATTGCTTTTTAAACTCAATGCCCCAGAAGTCATGAGTTTTCCATTAAAAAAGCCTTCGATTTCTGCGCTAGCACAGGATACCTCTCCCATTACTTTTGCTTCTTTTCCAATAATGACTTTTCCTGTGGTTTGAATTGTTCCTTCTACAGTTCCATCAATACGAATATCTGTTTTCGCTTTTATTGAACCTTCAAATATTGTATTCTGGTCTATTTTACTGTACTGACCGTTGGTTTCTGATCCTTTCATCTTTAAGTGTTTTCCAGTTCTTATTTTTTAATACGGTTCGATATTGGGACGCTAAAGCTACAAAATTCTCTTTATTTTTCTCTAATAAGGTTATTAATCCCTCATTGCGCGCTATGATTTCAATTTCCTGAAGTCCTCTAATTCCATGAACAACAACAAAGGTGTATTCATTATCAAAGGGGTCAATACTCACCTCCCACTGACTTTTAAGTATTTGAAGATTCTTTTTTAGTGCTTCAGAAAATATTTGAATCTGTTCGGTAGCTGCGGATGAAAAAGGGAAAATCCACTTGTAATTTTTATAGATAACGCCTTTCTCACTTAAATTGTCAAAGGTCTCCATATCTTTAAGGAGAGCGGTTGCTGTTTTTGCTTCATCAGTGGCACTGTAATTTGCGTTGAGTTCTTTAAGGGCCTCTCTCCAAGCTTCTACTCCCTCTAGGCGCCCAATAATATGCGCCTTCAGCAAGGCCGTCTTTGGTTCTGTTATACTGCCGCTTGAGAGGACGAGAAGGGGCGCTATCGCTGCTAAGGCTTCTTTGAATTGTTGCTGCTGGTAAAGCTCCAATACTTCTTTATAAAGGAATTCAGGTGTCGCTAATAATGATTCCTCATAAGTGTCTGAATTCGTTAAGAGCTGTGCGAAAGGAGTTTGAGAAAAATCATCAAGCAACTGTTTTTTATAGTGCGTTGCGCTTGGATCATTTTCCGCATTGGCCATTTGAAATAAGTGGTAAAGGGCTTGAACTTTGAGTTCGTCGGGGGGTTGTCTTGAAATCAGTCTTTCAAGGCGCTGCTGTGAAAGTGAAAAATTCTCGTATTTTTCTTTGTAGAGCAATCCCAGCTGTAGATAGGCTTTATAATTTGTTAAGGTTATACTGTCTATACTTTGAGCTGTCTGCGCTAAAGACTGCATATACTGTTCCGGGGTTCGCTCTAGGACTCTCGTTTGAGACTTAGTTACTTTTGCTGTCGTCTTTTCGCGGACGGTTTGATTTGACAAGGCTTCAGCTCTACGCCAATTATCGCTATTTGGCCTATTCCCCCAACGGGCCAGGTAATTTTGTTTCCCCATAAAGACAAGATTCGCATTGTAAAAATAAAACGTCCCCTCAGTTTTATTGAATAGCTGTGCTTTTTGTTGGTCTACTTCTGCCTGAAATATTTTTGCTCGTTGTTCTTGCTGTGCCTCAATAAAGGCCTGAAAATATTTTTCTTGCTCCAAAGGTGTTCGTGCTAAAAGATCCAGTATACTGTCTGTTTCTTGCGCAATTTGCTCGTAGGTGATTACTTCGGAAAGGCTTTCTCTTCGGCGCTGTAGCTGTTTAAATTTCGTCGATTTTTCGTCAAAGAAAGGAAGTAAGCGGTCTAAATAATTTGCTGTTTTTACATACTCTCCTTGCATAAAAAAATACGCTGAAAGAGTCTGATAATTTTCCATTTCAGTAAAGCGGTCAATTGTTGGGGCGGCAAGCGCTTTTTCAAAATAGTCCAGTGCAATACTGTCTTTTTGCTGTTCTAAATTAAGCTTTGCCAGTGCACTTAGAATGCGGTGTTGATAGGGCTCATTTTCATAATTATTAAGCAGTCTTTTTAGAATATTAATTTGTTCCTCTGGGGCCCATGAAGTATCCAAAAAGACCGTATTAATTTGAGCCTGTATCAATAAATTTCTTGGGGCTTTGCGTTTTAATAATCCTATACGCGCATAGGCTTTTTGTGCGCTGTCTTGCTGCCCTAGCAACTCTAAAAGCTGCCCTGATATAAAAAGATAGCGTGCTTTGTTTTTTCTTTTGGGTTCCTGTGCGGCTGCACGCTGTATATAAATTGCGGCAGAATCCAATGCTTTTAGTTGTATAAAAGCCTCTGCCAAGCTTGCATTCGCAAGGGGAAACAGTTTATTAGTAGGGTCTAGGTTTTGTGCTAGAGGCCTTAAGTTTTCGATCGCAAGGTCAAAATTATTAAGTCGAATATTGGTTTTTTCTCTCCATATTTTTCCTTCTGTAAAGATTGAGGCTGAAGCACCATTTTCCAAAAGGAAATTAAACGCCTCCAGAGCGGGAAAAAACCGCCGGTCAAAATACCGTGCTTTACCCAATACAAGATAGGCGTCCTCTATTTGTCTATTATATTGTATCTCATTTAGTTTGATAGAGTGCTTTTGTATCGCTTTTACTGCTTTTTCTTCCGCACGCTCAAAACCTGGAACAATTGTGGTGTCGTCAAAATTTTCTCCTCTTAAATTAATAGGCTCTATGGGGAGTAGGGAACTGTAATCTTCTTCAAAGGCCTCTTTTAAAATGGTTTCCCCCACAGTGAATGCCTCCTTCGCATTAAATAAAACATTGTATTTCGTCGTCAGGCTATGATATTCCCTGTTTAGAAACCCTTTCTTTGTCGTGCTGCACGAAAAAAAGAAAACGCCTAAAAGAAAAGAGAGAAAAAAAGAAATTCGATTTACTGACATAGGCTTTCGACTAAATTAATAACTTAAATCATTGCATTTTAGTATGTTTTAGCTGCGCTGATTTTTAAATCTTGCAGAAGGGGCCAATTTGAGGTGTATTTTTATCTTTGCACAAAAAAGCTATGCCTTCATTTCATTCGCTAAAAGTTGCTCAGATTAAGCCCTCTGCTAAAGGGGCTGTTGTTCTTTCTTTTAAAGTTCCTGAGCCGCTTAAAGACACTTTTTCCTTTACACCTGGTCAATACATCACTCTTGAAGCAGAGATCAATGGATCTTCCGTTCGTCGCTCCTATTCGCTGTGCTCTACTCCCGATGAGGAGACACTTCGTGTCGGAGTCAAAAAAGTGGATCAAGGTGTTTTTTCAACCTATATTTATGAGTCCTTGAAGGTGGGTGAAACCCTCGCTGTAAGCGCTCCAGAAGGGCGTTTTATATATAATCCTGAAAAATACGGAAAACCCATACTTGCAGTAGCTGCAGGGAGCGGCATTACGCCTATTTTTTCTATACTGAAGACTTTCTTAAAAGAAAATAATCCTTCTTCTTTTACTCTAATTTATGGGAATAAGTCCCCCGAACAGACCATGTTTTACGAAGAATTAAAGGCTTTAGAATCAAAATATCCTGAGCAATTAAAAATCCATTGGGTTTTTAGTCAGACAAGTCTAGAAGGTACGCTCTTCGGAAGAATAACTCCCTCTGTGATAAATTTTGTTTTAAATGAAGAAAAAGCCCTTCCCACATACGCATTTCTTTGTGGTCCAGAACCCCTTATTATCAGTACCTCTGAACAACTTCAGCGCAAAGGAATGGCTGATGAAGCGATTCATTTTGAACTTTTTACTTCTTCAAATGAGCAGAAAGAAATTGAAAATAAAGTAAGCGCTGGTCAGCTTAGTATCACCTGTGATGAAGTCACCCATGCCCTTCCCCTTGCACCGAATAAAACTCTTTTAGATCTCGCTTTAGATGCGCGTTTAGAAGTGCCCTATTCTTGTCAAGGAGGGGTCTGTAGTAGTTGCATCGCTCGAATAAAAGAAGGAAAGGCAAGTATGCTTTCCAATCAAATCTTGACTGATGACGAAATTGATGAAGGTTTAATTTTAAGTTGTCAAGCAGTTGCAGAATCAGAGACTATTCATTTGGACTATGATGATGTGTAAGCGCCAATGGTGAAAAATAGTCCCATTATTTTTAAAAGAATAAATAGAAGTAGCACGAGATTCACTTTCAGATTAGAAAGATTATTTAAGCTTAAAGCGCTCAAATAGATTATTGAAAAGAGTATAATTTCGTAAAAACTTAAGTCTTGCTCTTTTAGGGTAAGTGAAATAAAGAGTCCTAAACCGAGTATAACAAGGTGAAATAAATTTTTAAGGCTAGAGGAAAGTGTGCTTTGACTCTCCTTTGAAAAAAAGTATACCGCCGCTACAAATAGGCCAAAGACAGAAAAAATAAGGCCTTCGACACTTGTAAAAGAGCGACTCTCTATTTGGGCTGATTTCCAAAATTGGAACTTCTCAAAATCCCAAAAAAAATGCAGTGTAGTAAATAAAAAGTAAAGAGTCAAAACGGGTGTAATTACTGCGATAAAGGCTTTTAAGTTGACTTGTTTTTTTAAAATCAGGGTGCCCATTATTATTAAAAAGAGCGGTGATAGCTGTGGCTCTATAAAAGCGATCAGCGTAAAATAAAGAGCGCTGTTCAAGAGCGGCTTTAGAATTTGGCTTCGCTGTTCCATCAAGACAAATTCTTGAAAAGCAAGGGCCAAAAAAATACTGAGTACCAGCCCTTTTATTTGAATTGCATTTTGGGGAACTAAAAAAAGAACAAGTGGTGTCGTCAAGAAAATAAAAGGGGGCAAATTAAAATAGCGGTCTATTCTCTTGATAAGCAATAAAATCCCCATGAGAGTCATCAGCAGTAGCGTTTGCCCTAGAACAGTTAAAATTTTGTGGCTTAACGATGAGAAATCTACTAGATCCGCATGGTTGAAAAAGAGAACAATGAATATTAATATTGCGCTTAAAAACCCAGTGGTTAAATTTGTTTTGCGAAAAAGGTTGGCTACCATATTCGTTTCTCTTAAATTTGCAAGGTAAGTAAACTCACACTGATGAAAAATTTTTTTGAAGGAATCGCTTGGCTATTTGAGGAAGTCTTATTTCTTCCCTATACCCTTTTAAGACAGCTTGAAGAGACCAGTTGGACACTTGCAAATAGTGTAAACTGGATTTTTTTACTGATCGGTTTTGCGGCTATGGTTTATTGGGTACTTCAACTCAATCTCTTTGATCAATCAGGAGAAGAGAATAAAGACCCTTCTGCACATTCTTTTTTATAAATCAAACCCGATGTCTTTTCTATAAGCCATTCCTTTAAAAGTTATGGCCTTTAATTTTTCATAGGATTTTTGAAGGGCTTCCCCCCTGGTTTGTCCCAAAGAAGTTGCTGCGAGCACTCTCCCTCCATCCGTTACGATTGTTCCCTCTTTTATTGTCGTTCCTGCATGGAAAATCATTTCCTGTCCCTCTAAACCACTAATGGGCATTCCTTTTTGATAAGCTTCAGGATAACCGCCCGATACGGCCATTACAGTTGTAGCAGTCTCAGGTTTGATTTGCAAAGTCACAGACTCTAGCTCTTCCTTGTGCACAGCGCTAAAAAGTGTGACAAGGTCCGTTTCTATTCTGGGAAGTACGACCTCTGTTTCAGGGTCTCCCATACGTACATTGTATTCTATGACTTTTGGTTCTTCACCTACCTTTATTAATCCAATAAAAATAAAGCCTTTATAAGGTAATCTGTCTTTTTTTAGCCCTGCTACCGTCGGTTTAATAATTTGATTCTCAATCTTATTATAAAACTCTTTAGATACAAAAGGAACAGGCGAGACTGCTCCCATACCTCCCGTATTCAGGCCAACATCTCCTTCGCCTATGCGCTTATAATCTTTCGCCATGGGAAGTATAGAATAGGTGTTCCCATCCGTCAAGACAAAACAGGAGAGCTCAATTCCACTTAAAAATTCTTCGATGACTACTTTCTTAGAGGCCGCACCAAATTTTTCTTCTAAAAGCATTCGCCTCAATTCAGTTTTGGCTGCTTCAAGGTCTTCTAGTATTACGACTCCTTTTCCCGCGGCAAGACCATCAGCCTTCAGCACATATGGGGGTGCTGTTTGTTCAAGGTAAGCCTCCCCTTGAGCAATAGTTGCTTTCGTAAATTCAGCATATTGAGCTGTAGGAATCTTGTGGCGTATCATAAATTCTTTGGCAAATGCTTTGCTGCCCTCTAATTCAGCAGCTGCTTTTTGAGGCCCAATGACTCCAATAGGGCGCAATTCTTCATGCGCTAAAAAATAATCATGAATCCCTTTAACAAGTGGTTCTTCTGGTCCAACAACAACTAATTCGATGTTGTTTTTTAGTACCGCCTCTTTGATTCCATCAAAGTCTGTGACTCCTATGGGGAGGTTGGTAGCAATGGTTTGGGTTCCGGCATTTCCTGGCGCAGCAAAGAGTTTGTCACAATGTGCGCTTTGACTTATCTTCCAACACAAAGTATGCTCTCTCCCTCCGCCTCCTATTACGAGAATATTCATTCTAACTTATTTTTTTGCAAAGATAAATAGTTAATTCTGGCTTGAAGCGCTTTTTCTACGTATTTAAAAAATCTGTGATCTCTTTCTCAAATCGTGCCAAAATTTCTGATGAGACGGGTTTTTGTTTTGGAATTTCAAAAGGCTTATTTTTTAAATCTTTCGACTGTAGACTATAAAAAAAAGAGTCGATTCCATCCAATCTACTTTTTTGATTAATATGGTCTAAACCATCAGCCAAAAAAAGTACAGGCGTATTAAATGCAACTGCAGGTAGTGCAGTGTGAATTCTAGAAGTGACAACCATTTTTGCTGAAGCTATTGATTTTAATAAGTCAAGGGCCGCTTTGCTGCGCTCTTGTTCGCTATGGCCTTTCGGATCCATCAGTTGGGAGGTATAATGTATCTCGTCTTCTGCTTGGGCTAAATAGGTTTGTAAGAGGTGCATTGCCTGTTTGTATTGCTTTGCCTTAAAGGGTTGTTTAACGCTTTGGATCTTACTTAAAAGAGCCTCCTTAATTCCCTCTTTTTTTGTATTTGTGTGTATAGGCAATAACCGTTCCAAGGGGCTCACAACCAAAATTCCTTTTCGCTTTTGGTTCGGGTTTACAAAAAGGGCTCTTTTTAGGCTAAGTGTGAGGCAGCCCGAGAAATATGCCCTGATTCCGTGACGCTCCAAAATTGTTTTTGTATACAGGTCACGACAGCCAATGGGTTGGTGTTTTTTTAAATACGAGATCCCTTCAGGTTTTAATAGTCCCTTTTCAGCCGTAGGATTCAAATGAAAAGAAATAAATAATGGGCGAATTGCTTCTGAAGGCGGCCAGTTTTTGGGCGCTTCCATAAACCAGCCATTCATAAATAGCTTCACTTTTTGTCCTTGATATAAGTGTAATGCTTCACGGTCTAGAAACAGGGGCGGATCCTCAAACCATTGCGCTGCTGCAATGCTTTGGATAAAATCTCCCAAGTTATTTGAATTAGGATAGGCCAATACTCCTGCTTTTGATTCTCTCATTTAATCGTGTTTAAAAAATTTTCAAAAGCACGTTTTCTTAGAGGCATTGAATACTTGTGCAATATCCGCTTTCGGGCTTGTTTTCCTAAGTCAGAGTCTAAAGGAGTGCTTTGAATAAATTGACCTACTGCTTTAATGTCTTTTTCACCCTCAAAAACAAATCCTGTAGGACCAATGGCGTCTGGAATACCAAATACACGATTGCCTAGCGGAATACACTCACACAACATGGCTTCACATAATACATTGGGCAATCCCTCTATCAGAGACCCTTGAAAATAAAACTGATGCTTGCTGTATTCTTTTTTTAATGCTTCGGCACTGCATTTGCCTAAGAGTGTTATATTCTGAGGAATTGCTGTTTTTGAAAGAACCCCTTTTTGGATTCCTGCTATTGTGAATTCGTAATCAGGTAACTCTTGGGCGAGCTTGATAAATAAGGGAACTCCTTTTCGAAACAAGGTCCTTTTGTCTCGAATATTAGCCACAGTGAGTACGGTCTTTTCTTTTTTTGTGTATTCTTTTTTCCAGAAATCAAAATTATAAACTGTAGGTACCTCGAGTATTCTTGTCTTTAATTGAGGTAAAAAATATCGAATTCCTGAAAGGGTACCCTCCTGTTTGAAGGCAGATTTACACCCTTGCTCTAAACTTTTATGAACTACCCAAATCTCAGTAGCCTTCTTAAAATTCCAGCGCGCTAAAAAACTTCTCAAGTTGTTTTTTAAAAAAATCCCATACATCAGCTTAGGGCTAGAAATGGCGTCATAGCCCCCCACAATAAGCAAACTTGGTTTCCCCATGATTTGGGCCCAAAAGACAACTGCTGTACTGTGGTAATCATTGAACCAACTGATAACGACATCTGTTTTTAGCACATAAAAAAACCCTAAAAAAATTTCTTTCATGCGGTTCCAACAAAAGCGAAATGGATCACTATAGGGGGGCGATTCAAATGAAAAAACAGTATGGCCTTCTGAAGTTAAAAGCTTTTGGTCTTTGGAGACAAATGTTTGCTTTAAACTGTATATGAGTAGTACCTTTTTAGGATTCATTTGTCTCTTTGTTTTCCCTCAAATACGGTTCTAGGGCAACCGCAATTTTTCTATGGTCAGCAACACGTGGAATCTTATTTTGACCGCCTAATTTACCGATGCTTTTCATATAGCTTTGAAATCCCCCTTTCGTAATTTTTCGAATTACCAGCGGCCGTAAAATATTCCCTTTTATGAGATCATCATAATAGATATTTTTTTGTTGCATCTCCCGGTCGATATTTAATGCAAAGCGCTCCAGGTTCTCAGGGGCTTTATCAAACTCTATAAACCACTCGTGATAAGGTAAGCCTTCTTCTGGCTTTACTTGCGGCGCTACTGTAAATTCTCTTATCCTTACTTCCGATGGCGTCGCCTTTATTGCCTTTTCTAAAGCCTGTTCAACCTCGCTCACAATAACATGTTCTCCAAAAGCAGAGATAAAATGTTTTATTCTCCCGCTGACTATGATTTTATACGGTTGTAAAGAGGTAAACTGAATGGTGTCCCCTAAATTATACCTCCACAGCCCTGCCGTCGTAGAGATAATCATCACATAGTTAAGCCCGAGTTTGACTTGATCCAGCTCATGAATTTCGGGTTGGTCATCATAAAATGTGGTTGCAACAATAAATTCATAATAAATCCCATGGTCTAAGAGTAAGAGCAAGCCCTTGTCTTTCTGACTGTTTTGATACGCAAAAAACCCTTCTGAGGCTGGATAAAATTCAATACTGTCTGGAGTGCGCCCAATCAATTTTTGAAAAATCCCCCTGTAAGGCTCGAAGTTTACCCCTCCATAAACGAAAAGCGAAAAATTAGGGAATAGTGTCCCTACAGGTGTTCCTGTTGCTTTAATCAATCGTTCAAAATACATCTGTACCCATGAGGGGATGCCACCAATTAAAGTCATATTTTCCTTAGAGGTCTCTTCTACAATCGCTTCTACTTTAGTTTCCCAGTCCTCTATGCAGTTTGTTGACCAACTGGGCATTCTGCTTTTTTGAAGATAGGCAGGGACATAATGCGCTACAATTCCGGAGAGGCGCCCTAGGGCTACCCCATTTTTATCCTCTAAAAGGGGGCTGCCTTGTAAAAAAATTTGCTTCCCCCTTAAAAATTTTGTGTTTTTTGTTTCGTGAATATAGTTTAAAAGCGCCTCTCTTGCTGCGCGGATGTGTTGCGGCATTGAGGCCTTAGTGATGGGAATATATTTTGCTCCTGAGGTAGTACCACTTGTTTTGGCATAATATAAGGGTCGCCCTGGCCATAGAACATCAAACGCGCCCTCGACAACTTGCTCTATATAGGGTTTCAAATTTTCATAATCCCGAACAGGTACTTGTTTGCGAAATTCCGCTAAGGTGCTGATTTGCTCAAAGTGGTGGTCTTTACCAAATCTTGTTTTTTTTCCTTCTTTGATTAAATGATGAAAGATTTTTTGCTGTATTTGCAGGGGGGTATTGATCCACTTTTTGTTTTTTTTATGTATGAAAGCAGCATAAATTTTTGCAGCAAATTCTTTACTCATTAGTCTGAAAAATTAAAAAAATTGGTAGGGTCCATAGGGAAACCGTCTACCCAAAGTTCAAAATGCAAATGAAACCCCGTTGTAAATTCACCTGTATTCCCTGCCAGGGCAATTACTTCTCCTCCTTGTACATTATCTCCTTGCTCTTTGCTTAAAGCGGCGTTGTGCTTGTATACCGAAAGTATTCCTTGGGTGTGTTCTAAAATCATCACATAGCCTGTTTGTGCGGTCCATTCTGCAAAAATCACTCGCCCGTCAGCGATCGCTTTTATGGGTGTATTTTCTTCTAGAACAATATCCACTGCAAAATGTTTTTCCTCAGGCGTAAATTTTTGTGATATCGGCCCCAAGGCGGGCGGTAATAACAGGGCTTCCATGGTTGTTCTGGAATTATTCAAATCCAAACTGTATTTGTCCTGCTGGGTAACAAAAGCGCGCAATAAAGAATCTTCAGGAACAGAAGAAATAAATGAGGGAAGCTCTTGAGAATTGGTTTCTAAATTTTCATCAGAGCCTTCGGGGTCTTCAAAAATGATGTCTTCATTTAATACGGCTCTTATCGCATTCAGGTATTGCAAATTTTGATTATACAGTGTAATTAATGAATCTGTTTCAAATAGATTTTGCACTGCTTGTTTTCTTAATTCTGTAGAGTCATAGCCAGGGATCAATTCTTTTAAAGGGGAGTAAGCAATGGCTGAATAAGTGAGTAAAATAACCGCTGTCAATAAGAAAAAAATACTCAGCACTAGAGAAAGCTTGGTGATTTTCAATTGATTGCGCTCTTCAAAAGTCTCCTCATTGATGATCACCATTCGATAGGGAGTGGTTATTCTTTTAAAAAAAGCTTGTTTTTTTTTCTTCTTTTGATCCATAATTAAAACAAAGATACGCAATCCTTTAGCGGGTGGTCATTCCTCAGTAAATTTTCATGTTTGTGGAACTAAATATTTCTGTACATTTGTTTAAAATAATAACAATGATGTTGTCTTTAATATTTTTAGGTATGATAGGAGGCCCTCAGATAATTTTAATAATCGCCGTTGTTCTCTTACTTTTTGGTGGAAGAAAAATTCCAGAGCTCATGAAAGGTCTAGGGAGTGGTATTAAAGAATTTAAAAACGCGACCAAAGAAGAAGAAGCTAAACCTCAAGTAGAAGAAGAGAAGAAGAGCTAATCAAGGCGTTTAAAAGAAGTGAGTATACTGTTTAATTCAAACATATAATCACGTTTACTCGCTGAGGGAGCAAATGCAAATCCTTCAATAACAATCCATTTCTTTGATAGGCTGTCTTTTATCGCGTAGTTTACAAAAGGTCCGGCCATAAAATCATTCGCAACTTCCCAAGTCCCTTTGGTTAGAAAAGTGGTACTGCCCTCCAATTTTGTTTTATAATAATAGGGTCTAAAGGCTCTTTCAGTAATAAAATAACTCCCCTTTAAGCGTCCCGGAATATAGCGCTTCCCTATTGAATCCCGCAAATCTAAAATTTGCCCATTAAACTGTTCCGATAGCGCCTCTGGCTCTAGTGTATAGGCAATAAGATTTAGATGCCCTTTACGCATCGGCTTTTGGATCCATACAAAATTAGCGGTGTCTTTTACTGTTTCATAAGCAGAAGGGTATTCTAGAGTAAAGCCAAATCGGTTGGGTAGTGTTTCCTCAGTAGTTAAAGACTTTCTAATACGTCGCATTTTCTCTTTGCGTTCATTTTCTGCAAACGTCTGTCTGAGCAAAGTCGCATTTTCTTGAAATAAAAAGCCTTGAATTTCACTGTCCTCTCCTCTGACATTGGCCAAAATTTGAGGGCGAGCAAACTGATTTTGAGCCAATTGAAAGGCTGGGTTGTCTCCCTTTTGAAACCAGACTACATTTCTACTCTGACGAGCAAAGCCTGTAAATGTTTTCGTATTGAGGTAGTTGATTGAATATTGAGGCTCATCAATGGGCAGCCCCTCATAAATTTGCTGGAGTTCTTCTCGAACAACAGCTCCTAATTCTCCCTTCCAATCCGTTTCTGGCATGACAACCGTTATGTGGTTCAGATTTCCACTGGATTCTGGGACAAAGGCAAGGTCTTTATTTGTTTGGTTTTGGCAGCCTAAATTCAGTACTAGAACAAAGAAAAGTAGGTTCGTTTTTTTCATAATTGCACAATTTAATTTTAATCTCCTCTTTGGGGCATTTTACTTTTATCAATCAAGAGCGGCAATTCCAGGGAGTGTTTTTCCTTCTAAACTTTCTAACATTGCGCCCCCTCCTGTGCTGATATAACTCATTTTAGGAGCCAATCCGTATTGCTTAACCGCCGCTACAGAATCCCCTCCTCCTACGAGAGAAAAAGCACCCTTAGCTGTAGCCGCTCCAATCGCTTCGCCGATGGCAATCGTTCCTTTTGCAAAATTGGGAAATTCAAAAACGCCCAATGGTCCATTCCAAAGAATGGTTTTGCAGGATAATAGCAATTGTTGGAAGGCTTCTATACTTTGAGGCCCTGCATCCATTCCTTCCCAGCCCTCAGGGATTGCATGGGTATCAAAAACTTGTTGATTTGCATTATTGCTGAAGTCGTCTCCCGCTAAAACATCCTGAGGCAGGTGAACCTGAACACCTTTACTTTTCGCTTTTTCTAAAAGAGTAAGTGCCAGATTGCAATAGTCTGGCTCACAGATGGAATTTCCAATTGCGCCCCCTAATGCTTTTGTAAAAGTATAGACCATCCCTCCTCCAATAATAAGGTGATCTACTTTGTCTAATAAGCTTTCTATAATTGTAATTTTTGATGAAACTTTAGCCCCCCCAATTATAGCGGCTACAGGAGAAGCGCCCTCTTTCATGACTTTGTCTATCGCATTAACTTCACTGGCCAATAAAGAACCCGAACATTTTTTTTCTGAAAAAAAATGAGCGATGATAGATGTAGAAGCATGTGCTCGGTGAGCAGAACCAAAGGCATCATTTACATAGATTGTGCCGAGACGTGCCAACTGCTCTGCAAAGGCTTCGTCTCCTTTAGTTTCTTCTTTGTGGTACCTTAAATTTTCAATTAGCAGGACTTGGCCCGCTTGGAGTTGAGACGCTTTTGCCTCTGCTTCAGGTCCTATAACCTGATCACAGAATTGAACCTGAACGCCTAATATTTCTGAGGCTGTTGTGACAATGTGTTTCAGAGATAATTTAGGGTCTCTCCCTTCTGGACGTCCTAAGTGAGACAACAGAACGCAACTCCCTCCTTGGGCTAAGATATGGGTAATGGTCGGTTTGGCCGCTTCGATTCTCGTTTTATCTGTAACCTGTTGTTCCTCATTTAAAGGCACATTGAAATCAACTCGGATAAGCGCGCGTTGATTTTTAAAATCCAATTGGTCTAATTGACGCATAACTATTTGTTTTTTTCAAAAGTACAATATTGAGCAGGTACTGCATACTGTTTTTTTAAAGAAGTTAGAGAGAAGTCTAAAAAGTGAATGAGGAACATTATATTTACTCATGCTTTGGAAATACACTATAGGCCAAGATAAGACAAAAAAACATTTGGAGTATCTTCTTGAAACAAATCAAGTTCCCCATGCTCAATTAATAACTGCTGCTTACGGTAGAGGAAGCCTTGTCATGTCTATTGAATTTTCTTTACAACTTATTGGCCATACTCAAAAAAGTGAGACAAAACAGTCATTAAGTCATTCCAGTCAGCATCCCAATCTTCATTTTATTTATCCTGTAGTAAAAAAAGGATCAGAAAAAATAGTCTATGCCAGTGATTATGCTGCTGAATGGTACGACTTTCTCGATCAGTTGCCTTATGGCACTCTTACGGATTGGTTTGAAGCAATCAATGTCGGAAATAAGCAAGGGCTTATCGGGGTTTCAGAAATAGAAAAACTCCATCGTTCTCTTTATTTGAAATCACTAGACGGCGCCAATAAGGTTTGTATACTTTGGGGGATCGAAAAAATGAATCCTTCTGCAGCCAATGCCTTTCTCAAGCTGCTTGAGGAACCTCCTGAAAAGACCTATTTTCTCTTACTTTGTGAAGATTCTGAATTAATGCTCCCTACAGTCCGCTCTCGTTGCCAAGAAATAACACTTCCCCCCATAGAGGAGGAAGTCTTAGTGCGCTTACTTCCAGAAGAAAGTAACCTACCGCTCATAAAGCAAGCAGGGGGTAATTACGGTAAACTGCTTTCATTAATTTCCTCCTCGGAAGAAAAAGAATTTGAAATGCTTCTTTTAGGAGGTTTGAGAAGTGCATTTAAAGCAAAGGGAAATAAAAGTGTTGTTCTTGACTTGATGGATTGGTCTAATGAACTCGCTTTATTAGGCAGAGAAAAACAAAAAGCATTTATGCGCTATAGTATCCAACTATTTCGCGACGCATTTCTTACTAATTATGCCTTAGATGATTTGGTCTATTTCAAGTCTAATGCTGACTTTGATCTCACTAAGCTCGCTCCTTATATCCACAGTAAAAATGTGGGTGCGCTTATCACGCTCTTTGAAGAGCAACACTATTATATCCAAAGAAATGCAAATGCAAAAATGCTTTTTGCTGAATTGGCGCTCCAACTCACACGCTTGATTAATAAAGCAGAGGATTAATCTTTTTTTCTAAAAATATAGATCAGAGAAGAGTACTGCCCAGTAAATAGCGCACTCAAATTTGAAAATAAACCAATAAAAAAACCCCTTAATAAAGGAAACTTACTTTTTCTATACTGTTCAGACAAATAGGCAATATAAAACGCATCAAACCATAAGGGGTAACTTTTTTGGAAGCGAAATCCTTTTTCAGAAACCAAAGAGGTGATCCCTTTGGGTGTATAATGCCATAAATGACGGGGCACGTCTAGTGCCGCCCAATATTCTTGGTAATATGTTGCGTCAAAACTGTCATAGTTGGGAAGGGCCAGCAATAGTAACCCCTTGTTTTTCAATAGTTTATGATAGTTCTGTAAAGCTTTTTGTGGAGCGGGAAGGTGCTCAAATACATGCCAAAGTGTTAAGGTAGAATAGGCTGATTGGGGCGGTAAATCTGTAGGTGTAGGAAAAGTCAAAAGCCCTTTATGAGAGGCCTGTATTCTAGCCCTGTTATTGGGTTCTGTAAGTGTTACATCAAAGCCTTTTTTTTTGAAAAAAGAGGCAAAGGTCCCTGTCCCTCCTCCAATATCTAATATTGAATTCCCCTGGCTATATTGTTTTATAATTGAAAATTTATACCTCAACATAAGATGCTGAATTATATTGTACGCCACTCCGATTAGGCCTTTTTTTTGATCCTGATGTGACGCATAATTTTCGTTAGGATAAAAAGCATTGGCGTCAAAATTCGTTGGGATTTGAGTTTGGCCAATCCCCTGATTGTGATCGAAGAGAACTGTAAATTCTTTTTTGCTTAAAAGATGGTCTTCAGCTTTTATCTCGTTTGTCTTCATATTGTTTCACGTGAAACACAGCTTATCGACCCATACTAACGAGCAGAACACTTATGTCACTTGGATTAATTCCGCTTATCCTTGAGGCCTGTGCTAAAGAAGTGGGTTGGAGCTTATTGAGTTTTTCTTTTGCCTCATGTGAGAGGGAAGCGAGGGCGTCATAATTAAAAGATTTAGGAATCTTTATATTCTCTAGCCGCTTTAATTTATCCGCTGTTCGCTTTTCTTTTTCAATATAGCCTGCATATTTAATTTCTATCTCAGCTTGTTCAAAAATAGTGTCGTCCATCTCATGTGTTTTTAGATAAGAATGAATCGCTGAAAAAGCCATCAGGTCTTTTCTATAAATCTTAGGCCTTGAAAGTAATTTGGCGTATTTATCTGTCTGCTTTACTTGTAGCTCATTTTTCTCACTTAGTAATTGATTGGTTTCTTCTAGTTGAAAACTGGTCTTTTTAAGGAAGGCTACCAATTCGGAGGACTTTTTAATTTTGTCTTCTACTGCGCGCATACGCGAAACTGAGGCAAGGCCCAAAGCATGTGCCTTGGGGGTAAGCCGTAAATCTGCATTGTCTTGGCGTAAAAGTGTGCGGTATTCCGCTCTCGAGGTAAACATTCTGTAAGGTTCTTCTGTACCTTTAAGAATTAAGTCGTCTATTAAGACGCCTATATAGGCTTCTTCACGCCCTAACAAAAAAGGGCCTTGATCACGGACTTTTAAGTGTGCATTAATCCCCGCCATTATACCCTGAGCGCCCGCTTCCTCATAGCCCGTTGTTCCATTAATCTGTCCCGCAAAAAAAAGATTTTGAATTTTTTTGGTTTCTAAACTATGGAAAAGTTGCGTAGGAGGGAAGTAGTCATATTCTATGGCATATCCAGGTCTAAAAAATTTAACCCTTTCAAAACCAGGCACCTGTTTGAGTGCTATGTATTGAACCTCGTCTGGTAATGAAGTTGAAAAGCCATTCACATAGACCTCAACTGTATTCCATCCTTCAGGTTCTACAAATATTTGGTGTTGAGATTTGTAACTAAAACGATTGATTTTATCTTCGATGGAAGGGCAGTAACGAGGTCCTGTGCTTTTAATGGCGCCATTAAACATAGGCGATCGGTCAAAGCCCGTTCTTAACAGATCGTGAACGTTTTCATTGGTATGGGTAATGTGGCAACTTCTCTGCTCTTTTAGGGGTTGTGTATCAGAAGAGAAAGAAAACTTAGAAGGATTCTCGTCTCCAGGTTGTTCTTCCATTTTACTATAATCTAGAGAACGTCCGTCTACTCTAGGCGGTGTGCCCGTTTTCATTCTACCAGAAATGAACCCCAGCCGCTCTAATGCAGCTGTCAATCCAGTCGCCGCTTTTTCACCTGCGCGGCCTCCTCCAAAATTCTTTTCTCCGATATGGATTAAGCCATTAAGAAATGTTCCGTTTGTAAGGATTACTGTTTTACTGTAGATTTTTAATCCCAAGGAAGTAATAACTCCTACGACTTGTTCCTTTTCAACCAATAAGTCAGTAACCATCTCTTGATAAAAATCTAGATTGGGTGTTTGTTCTAAAAGGGATCGCCATTCTAGGGTAAATAGGCTGCGGTCAGACTGAACCCGAGGGCTCCACATTGCAGGGCCTTTAGACTGGTTAAGCATTTTATACTGAATGGCACTCTTGTCTGAAACGATTCCTGAATAACCGCCAAGTGCATCTATTTCTCTAATAATTTGTCCCTTTGCAATCCCCCCCATAGCTGGATTACAAGACATTTGTGCCATATTTTGAAGATTCATAGTAATCAACAAAGTCTTTGAGCCTAAATTCGCCGCGGCGGCGGCGGCTTCACAGCCAGCGTGACCGGCCCCAACTACAATCACATCAAAAGAGGAATCAAACATACTTGTTGTGTTTCACGTGGAACAAATCGATAAATTCATTTTCTTTGGCTCGCATCCTGCTTTTTTCATCAACTGTTTTGTCTTGTAATCCCATACAGTGTAAGGCTGCATGAGAAATAACTCTAAGTGTTTCATTTTCAATGGATTGGGCCTCTTCTTCGGCAGATATGGCCACCGCCCATAAAGAAATAAAAACCTCTGCCTTAATTTTTTTGTCCTCTGTATAGTCAAAAGTAATAACATCGGTATGGGTGTCGTGATTAAGGTAGGTTTGATTGAGTTCCAATAGTTGTGATTTGGAAACAAAATTATAAACGAGCTGGTCAATACCAAAACCCTCCGCTTCGACAAAAGCCTTAAGTGTGTCTTGGACTAACTTGCCATTTAAAAATTCGGGTATGTGATGGAATACGATAATCTTTTTTTTGCAAATATAGTTGATTTAAAGGTGTAGGCTTAAGGTTTTCAAAAGAAGGCACTTATCTTTGTAAAAAAAAGAAATGCGCGTACGCTTTGCACCAAGCCCAACAGGCCCATTACACCTTGGAGGGGTAAGAACGGCCTTATTTAATTATCTCTATGCACGGAAAAATAAGGGTGTTTTTATTCTTCGGGTAGAAGATACTGATCAGAACAGATATGTAAAGGGCAGCGAGGAATATATTCAAAAAGCCTTAGAGTGGGCCGGGATGGTGCCTGATGAAGGTCCCAGTAATGGAGGAGAGTTGGGTCCCTATCGGCAAAGTGAGCGGAAAGCGATATATCAAAAGTATATACAAAAGCTTGTTGACACAGGGGCGGCCTATTATGCCTTTGATTCTCCAGAAATATTGAGCAAAGCTCGGAATGAGAAAGAAGAAAAAGGAGAAACTTTTAGGTATGGTGCCCACAACAGAATGTCTTTTCATAACAGTTTGACCTGTTCTAAAGACACACTTCCTACACTGCTAAAAGCCCCTTATGTAGTGCGTCTCAAAGTAGACCCAAAACAAAGTATTACGGTAAAAGACGAAATCAGGGGTACTATTTACCAGGAGGCCGCACTATTGGATGATAAAATCTTGATGAAAGGAGATGGTATGCCAACCTATCATTTTGCAAATGTCGTTGATGATTATTTGATGCAAATTGATACGGTTATTCGCGGAGAAGAGTGGCTGCCCTCTCTACCGATACATCAGCTGCTTTATGATGCTTTTGGCTGGAAAGCGCCTAAATTTATGCACCTTCCTCTGATTTTAAAGCCTTCGGGTAAGGGGAAATTATCAAAAAGAGACGGGGATAAAGAGGGCTTTCCTGTTTTTCCCTTAAATTGGAATGAAACAACTAGGGGTTTTAAAGAAGAAGGGTTTTTAGCTGAGGCCTTTATCAACTATTTGGCGCTTTTGGGCTGGAACAGCGGCACTGAACAAGAACTGTTTAGTCTGAGTGAATTAGAACAGCTTTTCTCTGTTGAGGGAATTCAAAAAGGGGGCGCGCGCTTTGATTTTGAAAAAGCAAAATGGATAAATCACCAGTATATCAATAATAAAAAGGCAGAAGAACTTTTAGAAATAGAGGTTGTCCGTCAACAACTTAAAAGCGTAGATCCGCAAAAGCAACTCCAAGTAGTTCAATTGATCAAAGAACGACTCTTTACATTGAATGATCTTACAGAAGAAATACAGTGGCTCAATGAGCCTGAAAAATATGATGAGAAAACGGTTCAAAAACTAATATCCAAAGCTCCTGGGCAGCTCTTGGTAGCGCTTAGTGGCCGTATAGAGGAGCTATCAGGACTTGAAAATTTAAAAGACGCATTGATGACTTGGGCTAAGTCGAATGATGTCCCTGTGGGATTCATGATGCAGTCTTTAAGGATTTCATTGGTCGGAGCGCTATCAGGTCCTGATTTATTCGAAATTTGTAACATTTTAGGGAAAGACGTAATTTTAAAAAGAATCAATTCAGCAATTTCATTTTTTAACCAAAAAACTTAATCCTATGGTCCCTTATATTCTTCTTGGTCTTTTTATTCTACTCTTATTTTCGGGTCTATTTATTGTCAAGCAACAAACAGCGGCAATAATAGAACGCTTTGGTCGATATATAAAAATTCGGCAATCTGGGCTGCATTTTAAAATTCCTCTTATTGATAAAATTGCGGGAAGGATTAGCCTTCGTATCATGCAGTTAGATGTTATTGTTGAGACAAAGACCAAAGATGATGTTTTTGTGAAATTAAAAGTCTCTGTACAATATCGAGTTGTGCAAGATAAAGTTTACGACGCCTTTTATAAATTAGATTATCCTCAAGATCAGATCACCTCTTATGTTTTTGATGTGGTACGCGCGGTAGTTCCTAAAATGAAATTAGATGATGTCTTTGAAAAGAAAGATGAAATTGCTAATGCCGTAAAGGGCGAGCTCAATGATGCCATGATAAATTATGGTTATGATATAATAAAAGCACTAGTGACAGATATTGATCCTGACAGCGAAGTCAAGGCGGCTATGAACCGAATCAATGCCGCTGAACGAAAAAAAGTAGCCGCACAATATGAGGGAGATGCTGAACGAATCTTAATTGTAGAAAAAGCCAAGGCTGAAGCTGAAAGTAAACGATTACAAGGGCTTGGAATTGCAGACCAAAGACGAGAAATTGCGCGTGGTTTAGAAGAGTCTGTAGATGTATTGAATGGAGTAGGGATTAACTCTCAGGAGGCGTCTGCACTTATTGTAGTTACGCAGCATTACGACACCCTCCAATCTATTGGCGAAGAAACAAACAGCAACCTGATCCTGCTTCCTAATTCTCCTCAAGCGGGAAGTGAAATGTTGAATAATATGGTGGCTTCTTTTACAGCAAGTAATCAGATCGGTGAAGCGATGAAAGCTGAAAATTTAAAGAAGAAAAAGACACCCTGATTCAGGATCAAAAAGCAAATCTTAGTTTTTTTTGGACCAGGTATCCCTAAGACCCACTGTTTTATTAAAAACGAGTTGGTTTGGTTTGCTATCAGGATCTACAACAAAATAGCCGAGGCGCTGAAATTGAAATTGCTCCCCTGACTTGGATTTAGACAGGCTTGGCTCAGCATAACCCTTAATCGTTTTTAAAGAATTGGGGTTCAGGTGGCTCCTAAAATCGATGTTTTTGTCTCTGTCTGGCGCTTCTTCTATGAAAAGTCTGTCATACAGTCTAACCTCTACTGGTAAAGCGTGTGATTTACTGACCCAATGCAGGGTGCCTTTAACTTTTCGCTGACTCTCTACTGTGCCGCTCCCACTTTTGCTTTTTGGATCATAGGTGCAAATTATTTCTGTAATATTCCCAGATGCATCTTTAATGACCGATTCTCCTTTTATAATATAGGCGTTTTTTAAGCGTACCTCTTTGCCAAGTGTGAGCCTAAAGAATTTTCTATTTGCTTCTTCTTTGAAATCCTCTCTTTCAATAAATAAATATTTTGAAAAGGGCACTTCCCTAGTTCCCAAATCAGGCTGCTCTGGATTAATTTCACCCTCGAGAAGCTCTACTTGCTCTTCTGGGTAATTCTCTATGGTGAGCTTAACAGGGTCTAATACCGCCATCACACGAGGAGCACTAAAATTTAAATCTTCTCGTACAGAAAACTCCAAAAGAGAGAGGTCTATTACATTCTCGCGCTTGGCTACACCGGCAGCATCTACAAAATTACGTAATGACGCGGGGGTATACCCCCTTCTTCTTAGTCCCGCTATAGTGGGCATACGGGGGTCGTCCCAACCAGAGACATCGCCATTTTCAATTAAGCTTGCTAATTTTCTTTTACTTGTAACCGTATAAGAAAGGTTTAAGCGTGCAAACTCTCTTTGTTTAGGGCGCAGTTTCTTTTTAAGTGGAGAAAGCGCCTCTAAAAACCATTCGTATAGGTCTCGGTGTGGCTTAAATTCTAAAGAACAAAGCGAATGTGAAACTTGCTCAATATAATCAGACTGACCGTGGGTCCAATCATACAAGGGGTAAATACACCATTTATCTGCTGTGCGGTGGTGTGTTTTAAATAAAATGCGATACATCACCGGATCTCGCATCAACATATTGGGTGCGGCCATGTCTATTTTGGCACGTAAGACATGCGTTCCCTCAGCGTGTTTCCCCGCCCTCATCTCCTCAAAAAGCTGTTTGTTTTCAGCAATTGAACGGTTTCGGTAAGGACTCTCTGTCCCTGCTTCTGTTGGTGTTCCTTTCTGAGCAGCAATGGCTTCAGAAGTTTGGGAATCTACATAGGCAAGGTCTCGATCTATAAGCGCTAACGCCCAGTTATAAAGTTCTTCAAAATAATCAGAAGCATAGCATTCGCTGTCCCATTTGTAGCCCAACCATTTGATGTTTTCTTTTATTGCGTCTACATAATGCTGCTCTTCTTTGGCGGGGTTGGTATCATCAAAACGAAGATTCACGGGCGCCTGATAGCGTTCTCCTAAATTGAAATTTAAACAGATCGCTTTTACGTGTCCTATGTGAAGGTATCCATTCGGCTCTGGGGGGAAACGAAATTTTAACTCCGATTTCGAATAGGAGGCTTTTAAGTCGTCCTCAATAATGTGCTCTATAAAATTAAGAGATCGTTCCATGCTTTTCTTTGGTTCAAAGATAATGATTGCAAAGATGTGAAGAAAAGAGAAAACTGTGATTATATTTGCCGACAGAATGGGAAAAATCTTTGTAAAAAATATTCGTCTCTATGCCTATCATGGATGCCTTGAAGAAGAGTCCAAAATAGGAAGTGATTATCTGGTCAATCTCACCGTTGAAACAGACCTAGAAAAATCCTCTGGCACAGACGATTTAAAAGACACGGTAGACTATGTAGCGCTTCATGCTCTGGCTAAAGAAGAGATGAGTAAACGCGCAAAGTTACTAGAAACTGTTGTGCTTCGTCTGGCTAAAAAAATACTTAAACAACATCGAGAAGTTTCGAAAGCCATTGTAAAGGTCGCCAAACTGAACCCCCCTATAGGTGGAAATGTAGAAGAAGTTGCTGTAGAAATAGAACTCTCTCGATCCTCATTAGATTTCGGTGAATAATTAGTACTTTTGACCCATGGCATCGTGGCCGAGTGGCTAGGCAGAGCTCTGCAAAAGCTTGTACAGCGGTTCGAATCCGCTCGATGCCTCTTTTACTCTTCGAAATAAAGTTTTCCTCCTAACTTTTTCTGATAGACTCTTTTTTTGGGATTACCAAAAACACGAAGAACACTCCCCCCGCTAATTTGAGCATCTAGCAATTCTGATGCTGAAATATATGCGTAGCCTCCCCCAATCAGTTTTGTTTGTATTTGATTGGTTTGGAGCTTTTCTGCTTCACAGCTTCCGCCAAGGCTTACTTTAAGATTTACATTTGTGACAGCTCCCTCTAAATTTAATCGGCCTCCTAGAAGCGCCTCTATATCAAGCCGGTCTGTATAAACGGCTAAATCTATTACTGCTCCACTGCTGCTTTTTAGGTTTAGACTCGTTTGTTTAATGGGCTGTGATGCGGTTATTTTTGAACCTTGGAAGCCATAAATAGCATCTAGGCGTTTGCTGTGATATAAATCTATTCTTGTAGGGAGCGTGTCGTTTAAGCTTCCCAAGGCAATTTTGAGCTGCAATCTTCCATTTTTCATAGAGAGAACCACATCGTCTGCGTGTGACCCATAAACAACGGCTTTATTCACCTCTGAGGAAATTAGGTTTAGGTGGAGTCCCGAATATACCTGGACGCCAACAAAGGGTGAGGTGGTTAAGGTTCTTTTTTCCGGGTCTTGAGAAGAAAGTTTAGTTTGAACTAAACCCAAACAAATAAAGAAAAAAACCTTTTTTATTTTCATGCTGTAAATTTATAAATTAAGGCATCGGTATAAAATCGAGATAACGTTTGAGTACATCTACTTTTTTTACTTGGATGTGTATTGGGTCACCGAGCTGGTATTTTTTTTGTGTAGTTTCACCTATCAGGGCATGCTGGTCCAAATCAAAATAAAAATAATCCTCTTTTAAATCTGTATTTCTTATCATACCCTCACATTTATTGGCGATCAACTCTACATAAAGCCCTCTTTCTGTTACCCCAGAAATCACACCTTCAAATTGTTGTCCTACTTTATCTTCCATAAAAACAAGCTGCATATATTTTATAGAATCTCTTTCTGCTTTGGTGGCCAATTGCTCTTTCTGCGAGCTGTGTTCACATGCTTCTTCGAGCAATGATTCTGAGGCCGGCTTTTCATCATTAAGAAAACCTGCAAGTAGACGGTGTACTAGTATGTCTGGATAACGCCTAATCGGAGAAGTGAAATGAGTATAATAGGAAAAAGCAAGTCCGTAATGACCAATATTTTGGGTGGTGTAGGCTGCCTTTGACATGCACCTCAGTGCCAAGGTATCTATCAAATTTTGTTCTTTTTGACCATGGCAATCCATTAATAATTTATTGATTTCACTGCTTTTGTTTTTTTTACTTAGATCCAGACGATAACCAAATTTAGCGACCGTTTGCTTTAAATTTTCTAGCTTTTGTTGATCCGGATCGTCGTGTACACGATAGACAAAAGCCCTTTTCTTTTCTTGCTTCGCTATATAAGTCGCTACTTTTCGATTAGCAAGCAACATAAACTCTTCTATTAGTTTATTCGCCTCTTTTGAAGATTTAAAAAAGACACCTTCGGGTTTGTTTTCTTCATCTAGATTAAAATTAACCTCAACGCGATCAAAAGAGAGCGCACCCTTTTTCATTCGCTCTCCCCTGTATTGTTTTGCATATTTATTAAGCGTAATAAGGGCTTGGAAAATATCATCTGGAACAGTGTAGGCTTGACCGCTCAAAGAAAATTCTGCTGATACATTTGGTTGGTTGTATTCAAGCATATGTTGTACTTCTTCATAGGCGAAACGATAGTCTGAATAGATCACGGTACGTCCATACCACTCTTTTGTAATTATTCCTTTTTCATTTATCGTAAAGACAGCAGAAAAAGTAAGTTTTTCTTCATTGGGTCTTAAAGAACACAGATTATTGGAAAGTTCTTCCGGCAGCATGGGTACAACACGGTCTACTAAATAAACCGATGTTGCCCTTTCATAGGCCTCTTGATCTAATTCTGTATGGGGTACTACATAATGGGAAACATCTGCAATATGAATACCTACTTCTATGGCTCCTTTTTCGAGCACCCTAAAAGACAAGGCATCATCAAAATCTTTTGCTGTTTTTGGATCTATCGTAAAGGTGAGGGTTTTTCTGAAGTCTTTTCTTTTCTTTATTTCCTCCTCTGAAATTGTGATTGGTATTTTGGCTGCTGCCTTTTGCACCTCTTCTGGGAATTCATAAGGCAGGTCATAATTATGCAAAATGGCATGAATCTCTGTTTCTGTTTCTCCGGGAATTCCTAAACTTTTAATAATTTTTCCATGAGGTGACTCTTTGCTTTTGTCCCAAGACTTGAACTGTACGACTACTTTTTCACCTTCTTTAAAAGCTTTTAATTCTTCTTTCTCTATAAAAAAATCGGTATAGCTTTTGTGACTTTTACAATTTACAAAACCAAACTCTTTTTGTCGTTCTAAAACACCCACATAGGGTTTTGTTGACCGCTTATTAATTTGTATCACATGGGCTTCTATTTTTTTGTTTTTTCTAACTAAATTAACTTCAACAAGATCACCATCTAAAGCAGTATTGAGGGCTTTTCTTGGTATTATAATTTCTTCTTCAAATTCATTTAGTTTTACCACCCCTTTACCTGTTGGTATGATACGGACAACCGCTTCCTGGGTTTGTACTCTTTTTTTATTGAATAGGTATTTTCCTCTTTGTTCATAAAAAATGATCTCTTTTTTGTGGAGTAGATTAAGAACTCTAATTATATTATTTCTCCCTTTTGTATCTTTTACTTTAAGGAGAGCAGCTATTTGCTTGTAGTTAAAAAAAGATTGAGGTGTGTTTTTGAAAAGCAAATAGATTTTTCCTTCTAGCTTTTTAAGTTCATTTTTCTTTTTAGACATTTAGTGTATCGATTAGGACAAAGTTACAACAATCCTCAGCTCCATCTTATTAACACTATTAACATATTAAATAATTGTTATTTTAATTTATTTAAATTTTTAAGAGATGTATATGGTTTGTTAATATTGAGAATAAAAAAATACAGTTCCTTTTTTATTTTTTAAAAAGAGCATTTCATTCACTTATTATCTTGTGTTTTTAACAATTTAAGAATAAGAAAATCAGCGTTCTATTCTAATTTTAAACGCGTTGTTAATAAGTATTAATGTAAATAAAAACAATATATAATTTCATTTTTTTATCGTTATTAACTCAAAATAATTGTCAATTTTTATGGGATATCTACTGAAAAAAAGTGTTTTGTTTTAATTTTTTAAAACAAGCCCCAACAGAGGAGTATGAAAAGAATAATTTTTATTTGTTGTAAACAATTATTGAATAAAGAAATTCACATTTAATTCACAAAGAAGAAAGCTTTTTTAATTTTACTAAAAACAAGAAGAATGAAAATAAGTATTGGTAATGATCATGCAGGTCCCGCCTATAAAAATGAAATTATTAAGTATTTAGAATCTTTAGGTCATCAGGTTTCTAATAAAGGAACGGACACAACCGAAAGTGTAGATTATCCTGATTTTATTCATCCGGTAGCAGAAGAAGTTGCGACCGAGCAGGTAGATTTAGGCATCATTATTTGTGGTAGTGGCAATGGAGCCGCTATGACCGCCAATAAACATCAAAAAATTAGGGCTGCTTTGTGTTGGAATAAAGAAACCGCAACTTTAGCACGCTTACATAATAATGCCAATATTATCAGTTTACCTGCACGCTTTATTTCTCTGGATGAGGCATTAGAAATGGTGGGTCTTTTTGTTTCAACAGATTTTGAGGGAGGCAGACACCAAACAAGAGTTGAAAAAATTCCGTGCTAATAAGATGGAAAAGTGGTTCTGTAAAAAATATGAAGAACTAACAAAAAAAGAAATTCATGATTTCTTTGCTTTGAGGGCAGCAGTCTTTGTGGTAGAACAAGATTGTATTTACCAAGACATAGACGGAAAAGACCTTTCAGCACACCATATCTTAGGTTTTACGGAAAAAGATCAACTTTTTGCATATTCAAGAATCCTTGCTCCAGGCAAGGGGTATTCCTCTTGTGTTGCTATTGGAAGAATTGTAATAGAGTTAAATTATAGAAAGAAAAACAAGGGGCATAAGCTGGTCCATTATAGTATAGAAAAAGCCAAAGCACTTTATCCCTCTTGTCAGATTAAAATATCAGCACAGCTGCACCTCAGTGATTTTTATGAGTCGCATGGGTTTAAAAAAGAAGGAAAATCATATTTAGAGGACGGCATACCTCACATTGCCATGCTTCTTAAGAAGTAGTCTTTATTTCTTTAAAAAGAGTCTGCACCGCAGCGGACAAGTGAGCGAGCTCTGGCATAGTAGTCCCTGTATACAGTAGTAGACCCGAACCAGAAAACAAATCATCTACTGCCACTTTTTTTAAGGCCTCACGCAAGAGGCGTTTTATACGATTTCGATGAACCGCTTTTTTAATTTTACGCTTAGGAACCGCAACGCCAGAAAAATAAAGAGAAGAGCGCTCCTCTTTAAGGTATTTTAAAACGAGTACAGAAGAGCGTTTTTCTGAACCTTTTTCAAAAAGAAGCGCAACGGGATCTTTGCCTTTTAAGCGCTTAATTTGAATCGTTTTCTTGCACGACATAGTAGTTATTGTTTTTATCAATATCTGCCATCAAGCCGCTGGGATCAAGAACTATTGTTTCAATTGCTTCTTTCTTTTGATCGATTTCAAGCTCATAGAAAGGAGAGGCCCATGTCCAGTCTTTATGTACAGCCCAGTCGATATTGTAGTCATTTTCTTTTTCACCTCGCATTAGAGAAATCGGGATGTAGTGAAGAGAAGCACTGCCGTCTTTATACACAACTAAAACCTCTTGTGGCATTGGCATAAGCTCTTTCCGCTCAAGCGTGATTACACTTCCCGTATTTCTGTTCTCAATACCCGCTATGGCATAGTCTATCTTATTTGTTGTCTCTGTCCAATCGGTAAGATACCACTGTAGCTGAAGACCTGATATACGCTCGGCGATCCTTCTAAAATCATTGGGAAGGGGATGCTTAAATTGCCATTCTTTATAATAAGCTTGAAGAATCTCAAAGAGAACCTCTTTTCCCACAATATAACCCAACTGTCCTAAAAAGACAGCCCCTTTGCTGTAAGCAGTGCTCTCATAAGCCAAATTGTGTTTATATCGATTGGCATTGGTGCGTTGAGGCATTTCAAACCCTGATAGGGCTAGATTAAAATAACCCCTGTAAGAGCCTTCTAAAGGAAACTCTAGGTTTTTTTCCAGTATTTCATTTGAAGCAAGAGCTGAGATAAAGGAGGTAAAGCCCTCATCCATCCATTCGTGCTTTGTTTCATTGGTAGCCAGTATATGCTGAAACCAAGAGTGCGCCAACTCATGGGCCGTGACTCCAAAAAGGGAATCGTAGTTTCGGCCACCCGTTATGAGGGTAAGCATGGCATATTCCATACCGCCGTCACCCCCTTGAACGACACTGTATTGTTTATAAGGATAAGGCCCTATTTTCGTATTGTAATAAGCCATCATTTTTGCGGTATCGGCTTGTAATTTTTTCCAGTTTTCTATGATTTCAGGATCGTTTTTATAGAAAAAATGAAGAGTTACCCCATTGGGTCCGGGGTAGGTATCGTGAATATAGTCAGGGTCTGCAGCCCAAGTAAAATCATGTACATTAGGCGCGATATAGTGCCAAGTAATTTGTCCATTTTTAGACTTTGATCGTTTGCGGTCAGAATAGCCCTTACCAATATCTTCCGCATTTTGAAGATAGCCACTAGCTGCAACAGTATAGGCTTTGTCAAGTGTAATTTTTACATCAAAATCTCCCCAAACCCCGTGAAATTCCCTTCCCGTATAAGGATCAGTATTCCAACCCTCACGATCGTATTCGGCCATTTTAGGATACCATTGCGCCATTGAAAAGGCAACCCCTTCAGATGAATTTTTTCCTGCACGCCGTATCACATCGGGAACCTGGCCCTTAAAATCCAATTCGAAGACCGTACTTTCGCCAGGCAGTAAAGGCTTATTTAATAGCACTTCAAGGATGGTTTCAGAATCTACTACTGAAACTTCTATTCCGTCTTGCGTGAGCCGATTTACTTTTAAAAACCCTTGTTGCTGCAAACTCAATGTGTCTAAATCAACTTTAAATCGCCTGTTTCGGTCTGCAGCGTTCTTGAGCCGAATTGCCATTTCGCTTCCAGGTTTAAAGGCATTGAAGTATAAGTGATAAAAAACTTTATGGAGTGTCTCAGGAGAATTATTGGTATAAACAAGCTTCTGTCTGCCTTCGTATTGCGCAGTTGAAGGATCTAATTCAACCTCCATGGTATAATTGACTTTTTGCTGCCAATATTGTGCATTCATAATATTGATTAAAAAAGCAAAAATTAAAGTAAGTGCAGTTTGTTTCACAGCGAAAAATTTAAGGTTTCAGCCACTAAAGTAGGATTTAAATTTAAAATGATTATTCATTCGTACCCCTTTCTCTGTTCTTTTTAGTGAAAGAAGTTCGTGGTGGGGGTCGTGTTCAAGAAAAAGAAGAATACCCGCATCCAAAGCACGGTTTAGAATGAGTTCTTTTTCATTTAAAGTCAATAAAGGACGTGTATCATAACCCATAATATAGGGCAGAGGCAGATGACCAACTGTTGGGATGAGGTCTGCCGCATATAGTATTTGTTCTCCTTTATAATGAATCAAGGGCAGCATTTGTTTTTCAGTATGACCGTCTACCAATTGAATCGAAAAGGGGAAGGGTGTTTGTTCGATAAGAGGACCGGGGTCTTTGATAAATTTAAGCTGCCCGCTCTCCTCAATGGGGAGAATATTTTCAGGTAAAAAAGAAGCTTTTTCGCGCACATTAGGCTGAGTGGCCCATTTCCAATGCGCCTCATGTACCCAATAGTTTGCCTTTTTAAATGTAGGAACCAAACGGCCCTTATCGTATTTAATCGCCCCTCCACAATGGTCAAAATGCAGGTGGGTAAAAAACACATCTGTAATATCCGTCGGATGAAAGCCAATTTCTCGAAGCGAATTTTCAAGGGTATAGGAACCCCATAGGTCATAGTGCTTAAAAAATGATGCTTCTTGCTTTGTTCCCATTCCCGTATCTATAAGCACCAATTGATTTCCTTCTTCAACAAGCAAACAGCGCGAAGCCATTTCTATTCTATTATTTTGATCTGCAGGATTGGTCCTCTCCCAAAGTGTTTTGGGGACAACACCAAACATGGCGCCTCCGTCTAATTTAAAATTACCCGCTTCTATAGGATATAATCTCATTCTAGTTCAGTTTTATTCTTGCGAGTAGGTCAGTAGAGGTAAGATATAAATATTCTTCTTCCACATCAAAACTACAATTGGCGGTGCTTTTGCCAGGCCTGATCGTCCCTAGGTGTTTTCCTTTAGGGTCAAGCACCAAGACCCCCCCAGGCCCTGTTGCAAAAACAATTCCCGAGGAGTGCACCTTAAGCCCATCAAAAAGACCTTGACGGTTTTGCGCCAATGCGATACCATCAAAAAAGACGCGTTTATTTACCAAAGTACCATTTCGATAATCAAAAGCAATAATTACGCCATTATCACGCTCAGAGTTTCCAATATAGAGGGTTTTAAAATCTGGAGCAAACGCAATTCCATTTGGACGCCCAAGGGAAGCGTCTAGTAAGATAATTCCAGTATTGGGAGACCACTTATAAATCCCATTAAAATCAAGCGCTTTCAAGGGGTCACGGTCACCTTCTTTTAGCCCGTAGGGGGGATCTGTAAAAAACAGTGCTCCCTCCTGATCAAAAGCTAAATCATTGGGACTATTCAGCCATTGGTTTTGATAATGATCCACTAAAACCTCATATTCAGGGCGATTGGAATTCCAGTTTTTAAGCATTGAAACGGCACGGTCGCCATGTTGACAAAGTATCAGATTGCCGTCCGGATCTAAGGCCAACCCATTGGCACCCTCATTTGTGCTGTGGGGCGCATGATTTGTCATTCCACTTGGGTTTAAAAAAAGAGAAAGGCCCTTTTTTTCGGTCCATAGGTAGACTTTGTTATTGGGAACATCTGTAAAGAGGAGTCCCTGCTTTTGAGGCACCCAAACAGGCCCCTCTGCCCAGGAAAACCCGCTAGCTAACACTTCAATTTTAGATTCGGGACTAAAAAAATCATTCATCTCAGGCGCTAAGAATTCTATGGTACCAATTGTTTCTTGTGTACTAACAGTAGCTGTAAACATCCCTATTATAAAAAAACTGACGACCCTCATACGGTTTAGCATTACCTCCTAAGTTACAAAATAACCACTGAGGAGCGAATAAAATTTTATGCTAAGAGCGCGGCCAATTTTTTACTGTAATCAATCAGTGAAAGAGTCTCATCTGTTCGGGCCAATTTGATTTTGTCAAAAATCATAATGGCCTCACCATTACTTTCAATATGGTAAATTGGATTGGTTTCAAAAAAGCGGATTCTTTCGTCGGTAAAGAAGGAACGTATCTCAGGCTCCTCTTTACCAGTGATTAAAAATTTATTAGAAAAGTCAGCATACATTTCAAAGTCGATGTCTTTATATCCTGTGAGCGCAATGACTCGATCAAAAAGCTTTTCAAACAGACCCTCTTTTTCCATTGTGAAAACGGGAATTGTTTTATTGAGTTTTAAGACGATCAGTGTGGTATTAAATGTTTCTGCAGAAAAAGCCTCACCTTCATTAAAGGTTACGTCTGAAACCTCCCACGAAATGTCAAATGCTTCAAAATTACCTTTCACACAATTTGACTTTCGCTCTATCGGCCTGATTTCAAAAAAATGAAATTCTTTTAGATAACGAGTATCCCAGTCTATATCTGGCTTAAAGAGATAGTCTTTTTCAATAGCTAGATTTTTTAAACGATTTTGTCTGGGCGATAATTTAGCTACTGTATTTTTTAGAGAGATTTTTAATGCCCTATTATAGGTGGAATAGGAGACGTGAGAATTCAGTCCCTCGAGAACGACATTTCCCCCAAAATTCTTTTGAACTTTCAAGTAATCCACTAAGTAATCCATAAATGTAATTCCCACTAATTTTGTTTCAGACAGGTCTATGCGCACCTCTGCCCCTTGAGGAATTTTTGTGATAAGTGTAGCTGTTTTGGGAATACTTAAAAAATTGGCAATCCCTTTAATTTTTAATTCAAACCGATCTTCGGCGATTTGATTTAAAACAGAACCCGAGCGATAGGTCAATTTAAAAAACTGACTCAACGGGAGTTTGGCCAATAACATATGGGTAAGTAATACCAAGCCAAGCCCACCGACCAAACCGATCAATAAGTTGGTATATAGGGTAAGAACCAATGTAAAAATAAAAAAGATGAGCTGCTCTGGTCCATGATCATATACTTGCTTAAAAACAGCTGGAGAGGCCAATTTAAACCCTGTAAATACGAGTAAAACAGCAAAAGCACAGAGCGGAACCTGACGCATTAGGGGACCTAATACTAGAATGAGTATAAGCAGTAAAAGCCCTTGATAAAGATTAGACCATTTTGTTTTTGCCCCATTGTGAATATTTACCGTGCTTCGAATAATAACAGCAATGATGGGCAGCCCACCAATTAGCCCAGCAACAACCGTACTGATTCCAATTCCAGTTAAGTCTTTATTTAAATCTGTTTTGCGCTTATAGGGGTCAATTTTATCTACTGCCTTCGCAATAGCCAAGGTTTCAATACTTGTAATGATCAATAAAGAAAATACAGTTGTCCAAAATTCGATTGTATTGATTTTAGAAAAGTTGGGGAATAAAATAGAGTCCAAGAAATTTTCGGGGATATCTAAAAGTAATTGTGGACCAACTTGATAAGACCACCCCATAAAACTAAGCGTTTGTGCGTCAAAGAAATTAAAGAAATAAACAAAGGGAATAGAAAGCGCAATTACCCAAATTGGTGCTGGAAAAAATTGAAAAAAACGAAATGATATTTTAGCATGAAAGAGCAAAATGAGTACACCCGCGAATGAGATTAATACCACAAAGGGATTCGCTTGGGGAAGCAAAACCACGGCATCAATCAGATTTTGAATGATACTGGCGCTCTCTGATTCGGTGCCCAAGGCAACATGTATTTGTTTTGCAAAAATGATAATACCAATAGCCGCTAGAATGCCCAAAATAACAGAGGAATGAAAAATATCAGCCAAGCGCCCCAACTTTAGCACACCCAAAACCGTCTGTAGGGCTCCAGAGACGACGATCGCAGCCAGCACATAGTTAAAGGCTTGACCAGAACCATCATCCATCAGTGTAATACCTAAAAGGATAACAGCAATTACCCCCTTCGCAGGGCCATTGATAGAGATATGACCCCCTCTAAAAAAAGTGGTGACCACACCTCCTATTACAGCAGAAAGAATTCCTGACATTGCTGGAGCTCCAGCAGCTAAAGCAATACCTAAAGAAAGCGGAAGAGCGATAAGCGAAACACTAATCGCGGCGATTAAATCACTTTGAAAATTTTCAGTTAAACCCTTAAATCCTGTTTTTGGTATTGACTCCATTTTTTTCTAAAACCTTATTAGGGCCCCTTGTTTTTAAATATAACTTAATTAATGGAACATTTTTATTTTAAAAACAAAAAATTTAATTACCGCTGTAACTCGTGCAAAAGTTAATGACGCCGCTTATTTAGAGAGCTAAATAATTGAGCGGTAAATAAAACGAGCGTAAAAATGGATAAAAAAGAATCTTGACAAAAAAGCTATTCGTTCAGCTTTAAGACCGCCATAAAAGCCTGTTGTGGAATCTCTACATTTCCGACTTGTCTCATTTTCTTTTTCCCCTTTTTTTGTTTTTCTAGAAGTTTACGCTTTCGGGTAATATCACCCCCATAACATTTCGCGGTGACGTCTTTTCGAAGCGCTTTGATGGTTTCTCGGGAGATAATTTTTGCACCGATTGCCGCTTGGATAGGGATATCAAACTGTTGGCGGGGGATTAAAGTCCGGAGTTTTTCGCAGATTTTTTTTCCGATACCATAAGCATTATCAGCGTGAATAAGGGCAGAGAGCGCATCGACTTGGTTTCCATTGAGCAAGATGTCTACCTTTACCAGTTTAGAGGCCCGCATCCCTATGGGGCTGTAGTCAAAAGAAGCATAGCCCTTAGAAACCGTTTTTAGGCGGTCGTAGAAATCGAAAACAATTTCAGCCAGCGGTAAGTCAAAATTTAACTCTACCCGCTCGGGAGTCAAATAAGTTTGATTGGTAATCTGACCTCTTTTTTCTATACAGAGCGACATTACATTACCAATAAAATCAGCTTTGGTTACAATAGAGGCTTTGATATAAGGTTCTTCTACACGGTCCAGCATAGAGGGGTCAGGGAGGTCTGAGGGATTATTGACATTCAGGGCTGTAGAGGGGTCTTTTTTAGTATAGGCACGGTAAGAAACATTGGGGACAGTCGTAATAACCGTCATATTAAATTCACGTTCTAAGCGCTCTTGAATGATTTCTAGATGAAGCATGCCTAAAAAGCCACAACGAAACCCAAAACCTAAGGCAGCAGAGCTTTCGGGAAAAAAGACTAAGGAAGCATCATTAAGCTGAAGCTTTTCCATAGAGGTTCTTAGCTCTTCATAATCCTCTGTATCTACGGGATAAATCCCTGCAAACACCATCGGTTTTACTTCTTCAAAACCAGCAATGGCGTTCTGTGTTGGGTTGTCGGGAGCCGTGATCGTATCGCCTACTTTTACTTCTTTGGCTTCTTTGATGCCCGTAATTAAGTAGCCTACATCACCTGCGCTGATTTCTTTTTTGGCCTCTTGTTTGAGCTTTAACGTCCCGATTTCATCTGCAGCATATATTTTTTGAGTCGCAATAAACTGTATTTTTTGTCCTTTAGTAATTTTTCCATTTAAGATTCTAAAGTAGGTTTCTACTCCTCTAAAGGGGTTATAAACAGAGTCGAATATCAATGCTTGCAAGGGAGCCTCAGGACTTCCCGAAGGAGCGGGAATGCGCTCAATAATTGCAGTTAAAATTTCTTGTATCCCCAACCCTGTTTTTGCAGAGGCAGGGATGACATCCTCAGGAGCGCAGCCGAGCAAATCCACGATATCGTCAGTGACTTCTTCACGATTGGCAGAGGGGAGGTCTACTTTATTCAGTACAGGAATAATTTCCAAATCATTTTCTAGGGCCAAATACAAATTGGAAATGGTCTGCGCTTGAATACTTTGTGCGGCATCGACAACTAAAAGCGCCCCTTCACAGGCTGCAATAGAGCGGGAGACTTCATAGGAAAAATCTACGTGGCCAGGGGTGTCAATAAGGTTAAGGATATAGGTTTCGCCTTGGTGTTGATATTCCATTTGTATGGCGTGGGATTTAATTGTAATCCCTCGTTCTCTCTCTAAGTCCATATTGTCGAGGAGCTGTTCCTGCTTGTCTCGTTCACTTACAGTGCCCGTAAAATCCAAAAGGCGATCTGCAACGGTACTTTTCCCATGATCAATATGAGCGATAATGCAAAAATTTCGAAACTGTTTCATACCACGCCTCCAAACATTCGTTGCAAATATACTCTTTTGTTTAATCGCAAGCTTGAAATTTAAAGGATATTAAAAGTGGAAAACCCTATATTTATTCCTTTCTAACCCAAAATCATTACACATGAAATTTGCAGTACCTATTCAATCTTCCTACTCACGCCTTGAACTCATCATCCGCTTCTTATTTGGAGGGCTGTATATCGGGATTCCCCACGGCTTTCTACTGGCAATTTTTGGACTCTGGGGCTTTATTCTTGCGGTTGTTTCTTTTTTTTCTATCCTGTTTAAAGGGAACTATCCAAGCGCCCTTTTTAACTATCAACTTCAGCTGATGCGCTGGCAATTACGCGTGAAAACGCGCCTGTTACATTTGGCAGATGGCTATCCCCTTTTTGGACTTGAAGCACAAGACAAGGCGGTACTACTAGAAGTAGCACTTCCTCTCCAAACAAGTCGATTATTGATACTTGTTCGCCTCTTTTTTGGGGGGGCTCTATGTAGGCATTCCCCATTATTTTATCCTGTTCTTCAGAGTACTTTGGGGATTAATCCTTTCTTTTTTAGCCTTTTGGAGCTTTCTCTTTACCAAACGCTACCCTGTGGGATGGCACCGCTTTTGGGTTGAAATATTAAGGTGGCATTACCGCATTCAGCTGTATTTATCTTTTATGGTAGACACCTATCCTCCATTTAATGGGAAGCCTGAACACTAGCCTTCTAAGCAAAAAGGCGTTCAAACCTTAATGAATTGCTTACTTTTGTAAAAAAAGTAAACCCGTGGTTTCTATTGGAACATTGGCATTACCGGACTTTCCGCTTTTATTAGCGCCTATGGAAGACGTAAGCGACCCCCCTTTTCGCGCTTTGTGTAAAGAAAATGGGGCAGATGTTGTTTATACTGAATTTATTTCTAGTGAAGGCCTGATACGCGAGGCAGCCAAAAGTGTTCAGAAGCTCGATATTTATGAAAAAGAGCGACCTGTAGGGATTCAAATTTTTGGCTCTAATTTAGATGCGATGTTGCGTTCTGTAGAAATTGTAGAAGCCTCACAACCAGACCTCATTGATATAAATTTTGGCTGCCCAGTAAAAAAAGTAGTCTGTAAAGGAGCAGGAGCAGGAATATTAAAAGACATTCCCAAAATGGTCAAACTTACAGAAGCCATGGTTAAAAAGACCAAGCTACCCATTACTGTAAAAACGAGACTGGGTTGGGACCATGACTCTATTCATATAGTTGAGGTGGCTGAGCGCTTGCAAGATGTGGGTTGTGCAGCGATCTCGATTCACGGAAGAACGAGAGCTCAAATGTATAAGGGCGATGCTGACTGGAAACCGATAGCAGAAGTAAAAAACAATCCACGGATGCAGATTCCTGTTTTTGGCAATGGCGATGTAAATACGCCTGAACAAGCCAAAAAAATGAGAGACGAATTCGGCCTTGACGGCGCCATGATTGGAAGAGCAAGCATTGGCAATCCTTGGTTTTTTAATCAGGTCAAATATTTTTTAAAGACGGGAGCGCACCAAGCCCCTCCCGCGCTGGCTCAAAAAGTAGAAGCAGCAAGGCGTCATCTGGAAATGTCGATACATTGGAAAGGAGAAACACTAGGAGTACTTGAAACGCGAAGACACTATACCAATTATTTTAAAGGCATCCCCAATTTTAAACCTCTTAGAACACGCTTGGTAACCTCAGACCACTCCAAAGAAGTCTTTGCTGTATTTGACGAAATTTTAGACCAGTTTGCTTTCCACGAGCTGGCTTAATCCACTCTTTTTATTGAGTCCTCGCGTGGCCCAAGCGGTACTTAAGGAGCCTAAGACCAGCAGCGTGAGTAGTACAAGGCCAATATTTTTGAATTCAAAAAGAACAGGATAAGGGAGAGAGGTCCCCGGCACAGAAAGAAAGGGCGCTACAGACTGCAGCCCTACAAGGGCGCTACCTATTAAAAGTCCTACCCCACCGCCAAGGGTACAGATCAACATTCCCAAAAGAAAAAAAACACGATGGATCCCTTTAGGGGTCGCCCCCATGGCATAGAGAATTTTAAGCTGGTCTTGTTTGTCTAATATCATCATAATTAAGGCGCCAATGACATTAAAAAGGGCAATCATCATTACTAAGGAAAAGATCAGGTAAATGGCCAGGTGTTCCATATTGAGCATCTTATAAAGGGCGGCATTTTGTTCGGCCCGGGACTGCACTCTTACGCCTTCTTTAAAAAGGGGCTCAATTTGTTCAAAAAGAAAGGCTTTAGAAGTATTAGGCGCTGTTTTCAGGGCTAACATACTGTATTGCTGGGAACCGAGCGCTAAGAGTTTTTGGGCAAATTCAAGCTGAGAAAAAACATATTTTTTATCAAGTTCTTCATTGATTTGATACAAGCCTACCACTACTGAACTCTCTTGATTAAAGGGATTTTGTCCCAGTATGCGCCCGCCTGTTTTTTTGGGAACAGTAAGTTTTAAAAAAGAACGATAATCATAGATGCCCGCACCTAGATTTCCTGCAATACCAAAGCCGAGGACTACCTCAGCGCCATTAAATGTAAGCCAGTCTCCTAAGGCGATGAGTTCCTCTACAGCTACTACCTCAGTATAATTTGGTGCGACGGCTTTTAAAAAGGCAACTTGATTTTTCTCTTCATAAGAGAGAAAGACTTTTTCTTCAATGAGGGGCGCAACAGCAATTATTTCAGGAATTTCCCTAAGGGCCGCCAAGAGGCTGTCACTGACAATAAAGTATTTCCCCTCTTCAGGTGTGATTTCATAATCAGGGTCAAATGAGGCAGAAAAAGAAACCCCGAATTCTTTGAGTCCTTCAAAAGCACTTAATACAATAAATAAGGAGGCTGTAGCAATAACAACCATAAGGAAAGCAAATCGGTTGATCCGATTGATTACTGTTTTTCCACTGCGAGCAAAGAAATATCGAAAGGCAATTTTATAGGGATAAGCAGCCATAATTCAGGTGAAACTTCTTTATTTTTTTTGGCGACTGTCTAAGCTTTCTGGATTCGAAAAAGGGTTAGTTCCCTGTTTTAATTCGCGGTCAATTTGATCGATATATTCTAAAGAATCATCTAAATAAAAATTCAGTTCAGGAATTTTTCTCAGCTGGTTACGCATACGTTGCGCCAAGTCATAACGCAGCTGATGGCTGTTTGAGGAGAGTGCTGTAATACAACTTTTGGCCTCTTGGGCAGGAAAAATACTGAGATAGACTTTTGCTATTGATAGGTCAGAAGTGACACGTACTTTGGTTACTGAAACCAAAAGATTTTTTACCGCCCCCATTCGGAGGGCTTCTTGCAGTAAAGAAGCAATTTCTTGCTGTAGCACTCGGCTGATTTTTTGTTGTCGTGCACTTTGCTCTTTTTCCATAACGCTAAAGTACACCAAAAAATGTGTTTATTGGCGCTCCCATTCGTAATCACTCGTCAAGCGAAAGCTCCCTAAGTGTTTTGCGCTCCATTCAGAAGGACTTACTAAAGAGAGAAAATTTCCCTTTTCCCCTTCATAGAGGTGGTAAATTTCTCCGACAAGGGGCTCGAATTTAAATTCGGCCTGATAGACTTTTTGGGTTTCTGCGGCTCGGGAAATAAAAGACTTTATTTGGGTTTGAAGTTCTTGAAGCTCTGCTTGGAATTGTTTGGAAACTTGATCGACACCTCTTTTTTTAAAGGCGTCAATATTGGGAACTTCAATGATAGGCCCACTTAAATTACTCGCATAAGGTAAGAGTTTCGC
>Ga0255754_10000071_pt1 | contig 77335 bp, 69 predicted proteins | sample 101ome_22_FD_179954 | JGI IMG/M metagenome (GOLD analysis project Ga0255754, IMG submission 179954) | Coastal salt marsh microbial communities from the Groves Creek Marsh, Skidaway Island, Georgia - 101412BT metaG (version 2) | ecosystem: Environmental > Aquatic > Marine > Intertidal zone >... | reverse complement strand
AAAGCCCAATTCTGCCATAATCTCGCGCAGTTCTTGCGCCATGAACGTGAACATATTAATGACATGCTCTGGCTTTCCTGAGAACAACTTGCGCAACTCTGGATTCTGCGTCGCAATGCCCACTGGACAAGTATTCAAATGGCACTTACGCATCATGATACAGCCTTCTGCAATCAAGGCTGCCGTTGCAACACCCCATTCTTCCGCACCTAGTAAGGTAGCAATAGCCAAATCTCTACCGGTGCGAATCATCCCATCGGTTTGAAGCAGTACACGGTCTCTTAATCGGCTGCTCACCAGCGTCTGGTGCGCTTCGGCCAAGCCGAGTTCCCATGGCACCCCTGCGTGTTGGATAGAGCTAAGTGGCGAAGCACCTGTACCGCCGTCCATTCCTGAGATAAGTACGGTATCGGCCTTGGCTTTTACAACGCCAGTAGCAATAGTCCCTACCCCAGCTAAAGAAACAAGCTTCACACTAACTCTTGCTTTAGGGTTGGCACGTTTGAGGTCATAGATCAATTGGGCCAAATCCTCAATCGAATAAATATCATGGTGCGGTGGCGGAGAAATCAGACCTACCCCTGGAGTGGAATGACGTACGCGTCCAATCCAATCGTCCACCTTGTGCCCAGGCAAGTGACCCCCTTCACCGGGTTTAGCGCCTTGAGCCATCTTAATCTGCAATTCAACGGCGTTCGCTAAATAGTTAATCGTCACCCCAAAACGGCCAGAAGCAATCTGCTTAATCGCACTGTTTTCGCTATCGCCGTTCGCCTTGGTGCCAAAGCGGATCTCGTCTTCACCACCTTCACCTGAGTTCGATTTAGCGCCTATTCTATTCATCGCCACTGCAAGCGTGCTGTGGGCTTCGTGTGATATAGAACCAAAAGACATGGCCCCAGTAGCAAAGCGCTTCAAGATGTTTTCGACCGCTTCTACCTCTTCTAGAGGAACGGATGGACGCTGTTTGAATTCCAACAAGTGGCGCAACGAGCGTCCGTTTCCATCCAATAATGCACTGTAATTCTTAAAATGCTTGTAATTGCCTTCACGGCAAGCACGTTGCAATGCCGTTATGGTACGTGGATTCATGTGGTGGTATTCACCATTAACGCGCCAATGGTATACCCCGCCGTATGGCAAGGTCTCTTCGGCATCATTTAAAGCAAGGGTGAGTTTATCCAACTGCTCCTTCGCGATGTGCTCGAAGTCCAAGCCACCAATGCGGCTGAGTGAGCCGCGGAAACACGTTCCTACGACACGGCCGTTTAGACCAATGGGTTCAAAAATCTGAGCGCCCTGGTAGCTCTCCAAAGTAGAGATGCCCATCTTAGCGAAGATCTTTAATAGTCCGTTTCCAATTGCTTTCTGATAATTCTTAACCTTCTCAAAATAAGCGTCTAACTCAGTATTGGCTGAAGTAGATTCCACCCTTCCTTCTTTCAGAGAATGACGCAGGATGTCGTACACCATGTACGGGTTGACTGCATTGGCTCCGTAGCCGAGGAGCGTCGCAAAATGATGCGTGCTTCTCGCATCTCCACATTCAGCGATTAGGCTCACATTAGAGCGCACACCTTGTTTAATCAAGTAGTGATGAACAGCACCCACCGCCAACAGCGAAGGTATGGCTGCCCTGTTTTTATCGGCATTGCGATCAGAAATAATCAATAGGTTGTTGCCCGATTTCACTGCAAAATCGGCCTCCTTACAGATACTCTTGATCGCATTTTCTAGCCCGGTCTCTGGGTTATCTGCATAAAACAGACTTTCTATTTCGTGCGAAGCAAAGCCTGGCGCCGATATGTTACGCAGTTTCTGGAGTTCACCGTTGGTCAATACCGGTTGTTCGATACGAATCTTACGACAATGCTCACCGGTAGCATCCAGGACATTGCGCGTCTTACCCAAGAGTGCCGTTAGTGACATTACTGAACGCTCGCGAATACTGTCAATAGGAGGATTACTCACCTGCGCAAAACGTTGTCGGAAGTAATGGCTCAAATGCTGTGGTTGCTCACTCAGTGCCGCAATAGGATTATCTGCGCCCATAGAGCCAATGGCTTCTTTGCCCTCATTGAACATAGGAAGCAATACACGCTCCACCTCTTCCTTAGTATACCCGTGGAAGCGTAAACGCTCCTCATAGGTGCTGTTTCCTAAGGCCTTTTCATTCACCGTTGGAAGATCTTCTAGCCTGAGCTCGCCTTCAGCCAACCACTGACCATAAGGCTTGGCTTTACAAATCTCCTCTTTAAGCTCTTCGTCGGTAATAATGCGGCCTTGTTGCAGGTCTGCAACAAACATTTTACCAGGCTCCAGACGGCCTTTCTTCAACACATTTGCTGGGGCTACTGGCAATGAGCCGGCTTCAGACGACATGACCACCATTCCGTCTTTGGTTAAGGTGTAGCGCGAAGGACGTAATCCGTTGCGATCAAGCACGGCACCTACCACCTTTCCGTCAGTAAACGACAACGAGGCCGGACCATCCCAAGCCTCCATGAGGTGGGCGTGGTATCCGTAGAAATCCTTTTTGTACTGCGGCATGTTGGCGTCATTTTCGTACGCCTCTGGCACCAACATCATCATCGCATGCGGAAGGGAACGACCAGAGGCCGTTAAAATCTCAACGACATTGTCGAGGTTCGAACTGTCCGAACGACGCACATCACAGATGGGGTGAATGAGTTCTAACTCTTGTTCAGAGAATAAGCTGTCCTTAAATAAGGCCGTCTTACTGCTCATCCCGTTTACGTTACCTGCAATGGTATTGATCTCACCGTTGTGCGCGATGTAGCGGAACGGCTGGGCCAATTTCCATTTTGGAGTCGTATTGGTTGAAAAACGGCTGTGGACGAGGGCCAAAGCACTTTCAAAAGTATCGCGTTGAAGGTCTAAGAAGTATTGCTGCAACTGCTCCGTAGTCAATTGACCCTTGTAAATCAAGGTTCTGCAACTGAGCGAGCTGATGTAAAAACTATCGTAAGATAACGGGAATAGCTGGTGAATGGTGCGGTTAGCGTATTTGCGTAAAACGACCATCTTACGCTCCAAAGTATCTTCGTCCATTGCCTCTTTTGGGGCAACGAAAAACTGAATATGCGTGGGTTCTGAGTCCTTAGCGCTTTTTCCAAGCGGTTCGTTGTTGACGGGGATATTACGGTAACCAATGAGTTCCAATTGAAAATTGGTCACGTATTTCTCTAACTCTAAAATACACTTACGCTGTAAGGATTTCTCTTTTGGAAAAAATGTATTACCCACACCGTAGGTACCGGCTGTTGGGAGAGCGAATCCAAGATCTTGCGCCTCCTTTACTAAGAATTCATGTGGAATCTGCACAAGTATGCCCGCGCCATCACCGGAAGTCGGCTCTGCGCCCTGTCCCCCCCGGTGCTCCATGTTTTCGAGCATGGTGAGAGCACCTTGTACTACGTTTCTAGATTTTGAACCATTTAGGTTCGCAACAAAGCCGATTCCGCAGGAGTCGTGCTCAAAGGACGGGTGGTAAAGTCCGTCTTGTTCCTTATTTTCCTGTGATAGATCCGAATGATGCTTAGTCATAAACAACTTTTTTCGGTTGGATTTATAAGGGAATTGCAAATTTATTGAATAAAACGCAATTATTATAGGTATTTATTAAATCAGATTCAATAAATAACCGATTAGCTTAAACTAAATGCAATGAATGCACGTAAAATCATCATAATCACTTCGTTGACAATACTTATCCCACTTTTGTTGATGAAGGGCTGCCAATCTTTTGCTAGGACGATCTACAATAGTATGGACTGCAACCAATTTAATATTGATCATATCGAACTTAGAACGGGGATTGATGTCCCGCAAGTAGAGAGGAATTATTGCGATCTAACCGATACTTCTCGTACCGTCAGCTTTCAACTATTAAAAACCGGAGACGATAAAAGAGCCTATGCAGAGAAGTATTTCAAGTGGTCAAAAGGATCACTTTTTAATCAAAAAGGTTCTAATTCCGATACTCGTTGGTCAGCGCAATTAGATACTGTAACTTCAGAACTTGTATTTAAACTGCATTACAAATGAGCCAATTTGAAGAACATTATGTCAATCGATCCAACTGGATTCGAGCTGCAGTACTCGGTGCTAATGACGGAATACTCAGTGTAAGTAGTATTGCAGTCGGCGTTGCTTCTGCTACCGAAAAAGTAGAACCCATCGCCATTGCATCGTTAGCAGGTTTGGTTGCCGGCGCCTTGAGTATGGCCGCTGGAGAATATGTAAGTGTGAGTAGCCAGGCTGATATCGAAGCAGCAGATATAGCCCGCGAAGCCAAGGAACTTGAGGAAATGCCGGAATTGGAGGAAAAAGAATTGGCCAAAATCTACGAAAGACGAGGGCTAACAGCTGAAACTGCAGCTGAAGTTGCCCGACAACTGCACGAGCACGATGCCCTAGCAGCACATGCTCGAGATGAACTTGGAATTAATGAGATAACCGCTGCCAAGCCTTTACAAGCGGCAGGTGCGAGCGCCTTAAGCTTTATTCTTGGCGGACTTCTACCCTTCACTCTAGTGTTCTTATTTGAGCCCCAACAACTCTACTGGGCAGAATATGTCTTCAGTATTTCATTCCTCACCTTGTTGGGAGGAATAAGTGCTAAAATTGGCGGAAGTTCAATACTCAAAGCAGTTACACGCGTGGCCATATGGGGAACCATCAGCATGGGACTGAGTGCGCTCGTAGGTACTTGGGTCCAAGTTTAGCACTACCTTTGCCGCAATGGCGACAAGAATCAACAAATACCTCAGTGAGATAGGACATTGCTCAAGACGTGGAGCGGATAAACTGCTTGAACAAGGCAGAATTACTATCAATGGAAAGGTTCCTGAATTGGGTGAAAAGGTTCAAGAAGGAGATGTAGTTGCGGTTGACGGAGTAATCGTAGGCCAGCGAACGGAAAAACACGTATACATTGCATTGAACAAGCCTAGAGGAATCGTTTGCACCACTGACCGACGCGTTGAAAAAGACAATATCGTAGACTTTGTCGGTCATCCTCAACGTATTTTCCCTATTGGTCGACTAGATAAGCCCTCTGAAGGCTTAATCCTAATGACCAGCGACGGTGATATTGTCAATAAAATTCTACGTGCGCGGAACAATCATGAAAAGGAATATGTGGTTCACGTTCACAAGCCGATCAATCAAGATTTCATCACCAAAATGCGCAACGGAGTACCCATCCTTGATACAGTGACACGAAAATGCCGTGTAGAGCAAATTGGTCCACGCAGTTTCCGCATTGTATTGACTCAAGGATTAAACAGGCAGATTCGTCGTATGTGTGAGTACCTCGGTTATCGAGTTACACGGTTAAAACGTGTACGCATTATGAACATTCAACTGGATCTTCCCTTGGGAGAATGGCGTGACTTAAAGAGACACGAATTGGCAGAGTTAAGAAGGTTGTGCGAGTCGAGCAGTAAAACGCATTTTTAAGCGTTTTTTTAGCTTTTTTGAGCATTTTTCGGTCAATTTTAACCTATTTTCAAGCAAAACTCACACAAAATGGACGCAGATCAAATTTTCAAGATTGCCAATTCCCTTGCCTTTTTTAGCTGGATTCCTTTACTCATCGCTCCGTTTAATACCCGAATTCGCAACGTCTTATTAAGCACTACAATTACCTTGCTTTCGCTGACCTATGCCCTACTGTTTTTCCAAACATTTGATGCTGGTGCAATGGAATCGTTTTCCACTCTTGACGGAGTTATGACTCTGTTCTCCTCTAAAGAAGCAGTACTCATTGGATGGATCCACTACTTAGCGTTTGATCTTCTAGCGGGTATATTCATCGCCAAGAATGCTGAGAAGCACCAACTCAATCCATGGATCGTACGCCCTATCTTCTTATTTACTTTCATGGCAGGGCCGTTAGGCTTTCTGTTATACGTGATTTACAAAACCGCAGCGACCAGAAAATACTCGTTTGAATGATGATTAGCGCCCAAATCCAGTTCATTCCACTCCACGCTACCGAGCCTATGGTGGAAGTTGACGCTGCAATTGCACTCATACAAGACTCAGGACTATCCTACGAAGTTGGCCCTTTCGGAACTAGTGTAGAAGGTTCAAAAACAGCGGTTCATAGGTTAATTGATGATCTCCTTTCATTAACCACCTCCAAAGAATTTCTTCTAAACGTTCAATACCATGTGGGCGAGAACCGATTGTCCAATGCAGAAAAGGTCGCAAAGTTCAGATAGATAGCATTTTCAGTGGCGTTTTGAGTGTTATATTTGCGGCCGACATTCGGAACACTCACTAAAACACCACATATGTCTAAGATTCTTTATACGAAGACTGACGAAGCCCCAGCATTAGCTACCTACAGCTTCCTACCTATCGTTAAAGCGTTCACTTCAAAAGCCGGTATTGAAGTTGAAACAAGAGATATCTCGCTCGCAGGGCGCATTTTAGCGAACTTCCCTGACTTTTTAAAGGAAGATCAACGCATCGCAGATGCTTTGGCCGAGCTTGGCGATCTAGCCAAAACTCCAGAAGCAAATATTATCAAGCTTCCTAACATCAGCGCCTCTATTCCGCAGCTTAAAGCAGCTATCGCTGAACTACAAGCAGCAGGTTTTGCCCTTCCAAATTACCCGGAAGAGCCAGCAAACGAAGAAGAAAAAGCTATCAAGGGTCGATACGATAAAATCAAAGGTTCTGCTGTAAACCCAGTTTTACGAGAGGGAAACAGCGACCGTCGTGCACCTAAAGCGGTTAAAAATTACGCGCGTAAACACCCGCACTCTATGGGTGCTTGGACTTCCGATAGCAAAGCACACGTAAGTAGCATGCCAGAAGGTGATTTCTACGGTTCAGAGGTAAGTACTACGGTAACTTCTGCTACATCTGCAGATATTGTCTTCACGAATGCATCAGGAGAGAAAACCACTTTAAAATCAGGTATTGCACTTCAAGTAGGTGAAATCATCGATGCGGCCCGCATGAACATGGGTGCACTCAAAGCATTCTTGGCGGAGCAAGTAGCTGAGGCCAAAGCACAAGGTGTACTTTTCTCTTTGCACATGAAAGCAACTATGATGAAAGTGAGTGATCCTATCATATTTGGTGCCTGTGTTGAAGTATTCTTCGCTGACGTTTTTGAGAAATACGCTACAGAATTCGCTGACTTAGGTGTTGATGTACGTAACGGTCTTGGCGATGTATACGCGAAGATTGCCAACCTCGATGACGCTAAGCGCGCAGAAATTGAAACCGCATTAGCTACAGCTATTGAAAACGGCCCAGACCTAGCTATGGTTAATAGCGACAAAGGCATTACCAACCTTCACGTGCCGTCTGATGTCATTATTGATGCATCTATGCCAGCAATGATCCGTACTTCAGGTCAAATGTGGGATAAGGACGGAAAACCAAGAGACGCGAAAGCCGTCATTCCTGACCGCTCCTACTCTAGTATCTACCAAGCGACTATTGATTTCTGTAAGGAAAATGGCGCGCTTGACCCAACCACTATGGGTAGTGTAAGTAATGTCGGCCTAATGGCACAAAAAGCCGAAGAATACGGTTCTCACGATAAAACTTTCCAGCTCAACGAAGCAGGAACAGTGGAAGTAATCGCTGATGGCGCTGCTCTTCTTACACAATCTGTAGAAGCTGGTGATATTTTCCGCATGTGTCAAGTGAAAGATGCCCCAATCAAAGACTGGGTGGGTCTTGCAGTTCGCCGTGCTCGTGCGACAGAGACTCCTGCTGTATTCTGGTTGGATGAAAACAGAGCGCACGATTCAGAGCTTATCAAGAAAGTCGAAGCCTACCTGCCAGAGCATGATATAGATGGTCTCGATGTATTCATCATGGCGCCTAAAGATGCAACGATATTTAGTTTGGAGCGCATCGTTCAAGGTGAGGATACCATTTCGGTTACAGGTAACGTTCTGCGCGATTACTTGACCGATTTGTTCCCAATTCTTGAGGTGGGTACTTCAGCGAAAATGTTGAGTATCGTTCCACTAATGAACGGCGGAGGCTTGTTCGAAACTGGAGCTGGTGGTTCTGCACCTAAGCACGTACAGCAATTGACTGCGGAGAACTACCTGCGTTGGGACTCATTGGGTGAATTCCTAGCACTTGGGGTAAGTCTCGAGCACTTTGCGGAGAAAGACGGCAACGAAAAGGCTTCTGTACTATCGAGCACGCTTGACGATGCAACCTCTAAGTTCTTGGATACAGATAAGAGCCCTACACGTCGCCTAGGCGGCATTGACAACCGCGGCTCACACTTCTATTTAGCTATGTACTGGGCACAAGAATTGGCCGCTCAAGACAAGAATGCTGAGCTCAAAGCAACCTTTGCTCCACTTGCAGAGGCGCTTGCTTCAAACGAAGATAAGATCGTTGAAGAGCTCATCGCTGTACAAGGAGATGCTGCTGATATCGGTGGATATTACTTCATGAATGACGCACTCGCGGGCGCTATTATGAGACCGTCAAGCACCTTGAATACAGCAATTGACAACTTCTAAGTTTAGAGATACTAGAAAAGAAAAACCCGGCGCTGCGCGCCGGTTTTTTTATGCTTAAAATTTTCGTTTCTACTATTTGCCGAAAGCAAATATCAAAGGAATGTGTAACCGCACGGCCCAACTCCTTTCGTCATGAGCGGCACCCGGAAACTTTTCTGTGGTCCAATTCTCCCCCAGCACATATCCGTTTTCCATTAAAACGACATTGATATTGTTCTGAAACGGCTCATACATCGCGTCAAGGGTCTCTGTTCCATAATCGAAGTATATCTTGCCAACGCGCTCGGGAATAATGTTCTGCTTAACGTAGGCATTAAAGACAGTAGGAATTTCCTCATTGGGAGCAAAACCTCCCGGCCAATGAGTACTCATACAGAGCGCCGTACCAAAAATATCTGGATACTCTCCAATCGCATACATACTCATTAATCCGCCCATAGAACTGCCCATAATCGCCGTTGATGCTGCAGAAGTTTGCACTTGGAATTGGTCATCGATAAAAGGCTTCACCTCTTCTACCATATAACGGAGGTAATTATCACTATTCACACTAAAAGTGGAATCTGATCCGTAGCGTTTTGAAATTTCTGAAAGTACAGAGTCTGAAAACGCAGCCTGTAACTGAGCTGCTGGTTTTTGTGGAAAATATTCAAAGTTTCTACGCTGACCGCCATTGTACAAAGCAACAACAATCGTTGGTGCAATGACATCATCGGTAATCAAGCTGTCTAGGATCTCATCTACACGCCATTCCTGACCGTTCCAAGTCGTGGTTGCATCAAAAAGCATTTGCGCATCGTACATGTACAACACGTTGTGCTTTTGGGTACCATTGTAAGAAGACGGGAGCCAGATATCTAAAGGACGTGCAGGAATAAATTCACTGGCTAATTCCGCGCGCAACAAGGTCCCTGCAGCTACACCTTCAATAGTGTCTAACACCACAGAAGGTGCCTCCACGACAGGTAAACTATTAGGTTGCTGAACACAACTAAATAGAAGCATACTTAGAGTAATCGAAATAAATCCCTTCATTCTTACTTTACCCATAAGATCAAGGTTTCCATTGGCCCCACTTCAATGGCACCATTACTCAAATCAACCTTTTCCTCAGTAATCAAATTTTCACCGCTCGTAGCCCCCTTTAGTCCTTGCGAGTATCTAGCGAGGTCAATGGTTTTACCTTCTTTATTGCGGTTGGCAACCACCATAATATTTTCAGATTCAAAAGTTCTGAAGTACACGTAGATTTCTCCTTGAGGAATGTAATGCAATAATTCTCCGGAGTTCAGCGCACAGCTGTTCTTGCGAAGATTGGCCAAGGTTTTGAACCAATTCTGTGCCTCCAATTGCTGCGGCGTTAGGCCTTCTCCAGTGAAAGCATTCACAGGATCACCTTCCCAACCACCCGGGAAATCAGTGCGGATAATACCATGATCATTGGTTCCTGGGTTGGTCATTAAAATTTCAGTTCCATAGAAGACCTGAAGGGTACCTCTCATGGTAAAATAGATGCTCATCGCCATCTTCCACAAATCAAAATCTTCATCCAACTGTGTGTAAATACGGCTCATATCGTGGTTGTCCGGGAATATCATGATGTTATTCACGTCACCGTACATGTAATCATTAGCGAGGCTTTCGTATACCTTGGTCATACTACTTCTCCAGCCCGTTTCCCCTTTCAGGCCTTCGGTTATCGCAGTCTGAAGCGGGAAATCCATTACACTCGGTAAATAGCTTTCGTAACCGTCGCCACGTACAGCATCGCTTTGCCAATAGCTAATCAATGAAGGATCGCTCACCCACTCTTCTCCAACGATGTTGAAGTTCGGGTACTCGTCTAATATTCCTTTGGTCCAATCGGCCAAAAACTGCTTATCTGGATATGGCCATGTATCCATACGAATCCCGTATAAATCAGCATACTCGATCCACCAAATTGAATTTTGAATTAGGTAACGGGCCAATTGCGGCTGACGTTGATTCAAATCCGGCATGGTCTCTACGAACCAACCGTCGTGAAACACCTTTTGGTCTACCTCTGCCGCATGCGGGTCAAAGCGACTAACCTTCATGTGATTCGTCTGTGTAAACTCGTCCCACTGATTCACCCAATCACTGCTTGGCAAATCATTCATCCAACGGTGGTAGCTGCCGATATGGTTGGCCACCTGATCCATAATAAGTCCAATACCCAACTCTTTGGCTTTCGTACTCAGTCGCTTATAATCTTCATTCGTGCCGTAGCGAGCATCTACATTGTACAAATCCGTCATGGCATAACCGTGGTAGCTGTAATCCGGCATGTTATTTTCCAGTGCAGGATTTAGCCAAAGTGCGGTGATGCCTAGTTCCTTGAAATAATCAAGATGATTTTCAATACCGGTAAGGTCTCCACCGTGACGTCCACCCTTGAATTCACGATTCAGTCCTTCAAGCATCCCTTTCACCATATCATTGGCAGGGTTACCGTTGCTGAATCGGTCCGGCATCAATAAATAAATATTATCGGCCGAAGAAAAACTCTTGCGCTCGGCACTCTTCGCGCGACGCTCTTCAATACCGACGAGCAATGTTCCCACCTTTTTGCCTTTTGTGTTTCTAAAGGTCAATTTATGCTGACCTACAACTGCATCCGAAGGGATATGTGCCGTAACGAATAGGTAATTAGGGCTTTCCAAGGCTATCGAGCTGATGATATTCAAAGTTTTTGAGGAGGCTTCCAATTTATGGATGTCAGAACCGTATATCATAAACTCGACGGTATCCATATTCATGCCTTTCCACCACGTAGGCGGTTCAATTTTCTCAAGTTTTTGCGCCGATAACCCCAAGGAAATCAACACTGATAGGAGTGTTAGTTTTAGCTTCATGCTCATCATTTGTGTTACCCACTAAAAGTACAACTTGATTAGTTTTTTACCTCACATTTGATAAAGACCCCGTAGTTTTGCACAAAAGATGAGCAAATGCCCAGATTGAAGCTACAACAAGAAGTCCTAGAAGCTCTAGAAGCCAATGAGTTTTTGCCTTTTACCACGGCTCAGATTAAAACTACAAGTGCTTTTAAAAGCGGACAGAATCACTGGCTACAATACGAGGATACCAGCGAAGCTCGAGTTGCAGTGGTTGCTTCGACCCTACATATGCTTAAGTCTAGCTATGAAGATGTGGCCCGAACGCTCATTTTAGTTGAAAGCAAGGAGGTGGCAGATGAATATTTTGAAATGTTCGAGGCACTTGGTAAGTATACAGATTTACGCGTCTGGACCGCTTATAAAGGTCCTAAGATTTTGGACCAGAAAGAGAACATCTACTTCGGCGCTGATGTAGTTATTGCTACACCGCAACGATTAAACGAGCTCTTAAATATCGAAGGGTTTAATAGCGCTGGACTGCTCACATTGGTATTAGACAATGCCGACAAACTCCTAAAAGTAGGGGTCAATAGCTTTACTCAAAGAATTAGCGACAGTGTTCCTAACAGACAGCGTATCAGTCTTTCGGCTGTAAATGGAAAAGGAGTCCACACATATATGGACAGATTCGCCTATCCCTTTATTGCTGGGGTTCTTTCGTAGATCGCCGAAGTAAACACTCTATCATCCGGCCAGAAGCCAGTGTTTCGCATCGGGTACTTTTCATTGAGTCTGGTCAAACTTTGGTTCCACCAAGAAATGGCATCGTTACAAAGCTCAGTACCGTCGGTTCCTGAAATTGGAAACTCACGAACTTCAGTATATGCGTTCACATTTCGGCGTTTACACAATTCCCACAAATGCTTACCAAATGGAATCTTCGGCGGGAATCCAGTCGTAGCATCATCGAAGTGCAGGGACCATTGGTAAAGTTCAAAACCCTGATCTGCAGCTTCATAAAACATACCCGGGCGAATTGGTAATAAAAGTGGACCTTCCCAAGATGTGCCTTCAGGAAACAGTACCACCGTTTCGCCATCTTTCACTGCATTAGAAATTGTTTCTTTAGTTTTTGAACGGCTGTTTTTACTCTCACGCTTCACCCAGATGGTTCCTAGCGCACGTCCGGCCCAACCAATAAGTGGCCACGAACGAACCTCTACTTTCCCAACTATGGTAAAGAACTCCTCCGTTGGGATGAATAGAACATCTAAATAGGAACGATGATTGGCAATGATTAGTCCTGGACCAATTTTATCAAATTTCTGCCCGTAAACTTTAATACCTACTACCCATAATAAAACACCTTTGAATTTCATGTAAATTTTGTGGGATGTACGTCTACTCGCCATTGGGCTTGTCAGCACTAGTGCGCCAATACCACCAATGAGTACAGCGAACACTCCTAAAACTCTGAAAAAAGCTATAATATTTCTCATAAATACAAGGTCACGCGAATATAGTAATAATGAAAAGGCGATTTTCTCGGCAAATGAGATAAGTAGCATCGAGATTAACACTACTTACTTAATCACCACTGAAGGGTTTTCAATTATGAGACTACCAATTCCAACGGTCCTTAAAGGTGTCTCGGACATCGATGCTCATTTTCCATCGAAATCCTGCAGCTGCATCCACGGGTTGTAACAGGTAATACACCCCGAACCGCGTCGGAGTATCCCACAATTTGATCTTTTTCTCTAGGCCAAGAAACGACTCGAAATGGTTGATTTGTTCATCTGGTACAGATAAAAAAGTAGCACCTATAGACGTTCCCAAACCAAGCTTCTTTAGACCAGGAATCTTACCCAAAAAGAAACCGTCAAAATGATGAATGTAGGAACCCGTTAGATAAACACTTGGAGATGCGAATGTTTGCTCAAGGCTCTGGTAGGTGTACAAAGGATGGGTAAACAGGAAGTAATCCCCTCCTCTAAACCACTTGTATTCAATGAATCTTACGGTGGAAGGGTTGTTCAAAAAACCACCCGAACTAAATCTGTAGAAAGACTCTCCTAGAGGTCCAAAACGGAGCATATCGTCTACGACGAACTCGTATTTTGAAAATTGAACATCACTCCCAAAAAGACCTGGTATGCCCTGCTTAAAGGTGAATCTGAAGTCAGGCCATTTGCTCGAAAGCACAATTTTCCTTCTTCCTTTGAGGTAATAACGCTGAAATGGACGAATCAAAACTTCTATTCCCAACTGTGCAACAGTATAAGTTTCGAAGGGTGCCGGTTGATTTCGTGCACCAAACAAATCATTCGTCCATTGAGCGAATTGTAATCCTTCTATGCTAGAACGAGTGCTATACTCTAATCCTAACCGTGTGTAAAATCCATTGAACCACTCGTAGCGGTGATAAGCTTCAACAGTTTGCTTTCGAATGAAATTTGATCTAGCGAATATTCCGGCTAAATCTACACTTTGAGTTATGGGTTCGTAATCGTCTGCGACGACTAAGGAAATGGAACCGTTGTGCATTGGAGCGTAGGTGTACTCTACATCCAAAGAGCCTTTCAAATCATTATTTAAGAAGCCGTAGTTCGGCACAAATTGCCCCTCAACACTCTGGTAATTTGAAAATCGCTTAGAGCCTATGAATGCTGGGGTCCACCTTGTACCTCCAATACCTACAAAATTCCACTGACCTATCAGTGGACTGTAGTAAAAGAAGGTTCCCTTGCTGCGTTTCCTATAGCCCACACCGCTTACCAACGGCTCGTACCAATGAAACTCATTATAAACCGCATCAGCACTGTCTTGGTATTCATCTGAATTCAAATATCGAATCAAGCTATCTTGTTTTCTAGTCCATGCATCTACCTCTGGATCAATACTCCGGTACTGTTGCCAGTAGTCTGGGTCGGTATTTGCAGCTTCAGGAATGTAAGCCACCATCATGGGGCTATTTTTCTTCGGCTTGCTTATCGTATTAACACTGATGACCTCCTGCCGATACTCGGTTTGAGAAAAACGCCAAATAAAGATCTTGGTATAAAACGACCCTTTGCTGCTGTATTCTTGCTCAATATAAATGTCTCCGTAGCTGGCTTTAATAGACCGTACTCTGAAATCGTCTCCGCCTATAATCATTGTGCCTTTCCACCCTTTCGAAGATTTCGGAGCAAACGAAATGGTGTACGAATAATCACTCTCGTCCTCGAACTCACCCGTGAGTGTAAATGAGGTCCTAAAGAAAGTGCCTTGGCTTAAAAGCCCGGGAATTGCGACGGCATCAATTAAAGCATTTTCTACACGGCGTAAAGGTGTCCAATCTGTATTGCTGTAATTCGTCAGCGGGTATTCTTTGAACGTACCCCCGTCTAAACCGTCCGTAGGGTCAAAGTCAGTTTTAAAATCAAATTGTGCAGATGCCTGAATACTGTTACCAAAATCTGCCCGAACAGCGTTGTAGTCCTTGAACGCCTCAACCTCCTGGTACGGCTCGGCATTATTGAAATAAATGGAGGACAATTGTTCAAATCGTAACTCCTTCCCCCTTTCTTTGCGCGAAGCGTATACCTTGATATTGTTCGGTCGGCGCAGCTCATAATCTTTAAGAGCTTTCATCGCGTCTTTTATTATAGCTATGGCTGGATCTTCATTGTAGACCACTGTCACTGGTGCCAACAAAGTCGAGGTATCCGTTTGAGCATTCAGCCGAGTAATAGCTATAACTAAGGCTATAACAGTAAAAAAGCGGTATGCTAATGTCATGGAGTAAAGGTAGAACGAAAAAACCCGCGCTGGATTTACCAACACGGGTTTAACACATAATTAGTCAGAAATCAATCTAACAATCGTTTCTTACCTGAAGCATTCCACCCCATTGAAATACCGAAGCGGTACGAAGTACCGTCCTTCGGCGGAATGAAGTAGGCATTAATAGGGAAGTTCATTTCCCCACTTTTAACTGTTTTTCCCACAGAGAAAACGAGTGCCGTGGACACAGAGAGGTCTCCTCTACTATCCAGTTTACCGTCAATCGTCCTACTCAAATCTATGGTTGGACCAAAAGCGAATTCCCACCCAGTATTATTGTTTCTAAGACCATTCAATACCGTTAAATTAGGAACAAATCGATTGGACTCTAATCCGCTAATAAGTGGTATAAACTCCGCTAAGGCCTGCCAATTGCCCGTAGTTATATACGCTTTCTCGAATTGGTAACCGAATTGTGACATCATAGGTATTTTCATATCGAATCCACCCTGCTCGGCAGGATTCGCTAAGATTGCGGCATTATCTCCAATAACAAATCCAAAGCCCATACGAGGCCCTTCAGCAACAATAGTTCTATCAAACGGATTATTCAAAATGTTCTCATAGTCATTGGCAATTGTGACTCTTCTCACTAACTCAGGATCATTTTCGACGCCCATCATGTCGTTTAAAGTAAGTTCAGCCATTAAAAGATCATTTTTAGGTACATCTACGTAATTTCTATTGGCGCTATTCACAAATGAACCCATCTGTACATCGAAAAGACGAACCGTTGTACTCACTTTTTCACCAAGCAAATTCATTGATCCGGTTAGTATGAAGTCAACATCCAGTTTTTCACCTAGTTCTTTCAAACAGATTCTTGAAAAACAACCGGTAAAGTCAACCGCATCGCGCTGCGAAATGTATTCTATATCGTAATTGTCTATTACCTCATATCCACTCATATTTATCATTTCAAGCGTGAGCTTTTGAATGATTTGGTGGCGTTCAACTTCGTTGTATCCTCGTGTATCAAAATCTAGGATTGCAACAGATGGTGCATTTTGTGCCAGCAGCGCAGTCGCAATTGTTACGAGAATGATTGATAATTTAGCCTTCATATCTAATTAAGTTTTTGATCTATAGTGCTAAGGTGGGTAACTATTCTAGTTTAATGAAAATCAAAAATCTCTAATTAGATTCATATCAGACTGCTAATCCGAGATGAAGTTCGAAAATAATTATTAAAAGTCTCATTTTTGATCTAAATCAGCTTTTTCCAAAGCTCTATACAGACCTGCCCGAGAGACACCAATGTATTGTGCAAGAGTGACTCGATCCATATAATAAAACAAATCTGGGCGTTGATTTTTAACCCAATTTATACGATCAATTGTACTTCGCATTCTAAGCATTATCAATCGGGCTCTTCGATTCTTTTGGATCTCTGCTGTTCCACTCAAGTACAACAACTGAAGTAATGGATGAGATTCGTTTATGCGTTCAAAATCTTCGTACTTGAACCTTATAAATTCGACGTCACTATAAGTAGTATAATAGTGTTGTGGATGAAGATCATTGAATAGCGTATCTTCATTCACAAAAATACTTAGCGGTGGTATAATACTAAATAATGCGTCTTCCTTTTCGAATGGGTTTTTATACATCTCCTTTAAGAATCCTGACTTTAAGAACCAGAAGTCTTTATTGTGCAGAGTCAACTCTTCTACGATTTGTCCCTTACGCTTCTTTACGTTCTCACCTAATACAGATACAACGCTGTCTACAGTTGATTTGAAAGCGGGAGTATAGACAGGAAGAGCTTCGAAATATGCTCTCATTGCTTCCTTATTACTCCTCATGATCAAAAGAACTTAGTGCTCGAAATAGCGATGCTCTGGACAATCCAAGATAATCTGCCAACTCTTTTCGAGGAATTATATTCAACAAATTTGGACTCTGACTAATGGCCGCTCTTAAGCGAGTTTTCCCACTAGATTGAAGCATTTCATAGGTAGTGTTCCTATATTCCGTCATACTAAAGTTCAGCAGAATACTCAATAGTTTAGCTCCCACACTTTTGTGAAAAGTATCATCCAATAAGATCTTTTTAGATATCGAAGCTACAGCGGATTCGGTAAGCGCCACACAACGAGTTTCAGAAGGTACCCCATAAATCAATAGATCTTCAGAAAATGCAAATTTCCCATCTTGGTACAAACGAATTAATGATTCGTTTTTATCGTGCAACAAGTATTCTCCGCATGATCCTGAAATCACAAAGTAGAGATTATCCCTGTCCAAACCTTGGGACCATAGATGTTCCCCGCGACAGAAGTTTTGTATCTCAAACTCGTTGGACAATGTGTAAAGTTCTTCTCTTTCGAAGTCCTGACTAATAGGATATAAAGAAAGTAATCCCTTAAGTATATATTCTGATTTGTTGATTGTGACCATAAAAGTCTTTGGTTTGGTTCATTTAAATTAATCAATTTTTAGTAATTTGTTAAAACCCTCACTTTTTACAGAGTATTTGCCCTTCGGTGTTAATTCTAAAAACGGTCAATTATGAACCCAATTTGTAGTATTAACCAGGCCATTAAACAGTTTAAGGGTGATTTGAAACGAATTTCAGCGTACTGTAAAGAACGAGGAATTAAGATCAGTCAAAAAGCATTGGAGGCACGAATTAAGTCTCACTAGAAAGCAGCCCAACTGGGCTGTTTTTTTATAGCTTTGAATGAAAGCTAACCTAGACATGAAAAAGACATTATCTCTAGCATTCCTCGGACTTTTTGTGGCTTGCGCGAGTCCTAATCGCTCGTTGTACGATACTGCGAATGCGCTATACGGAACATCCTGGACCTACATGGGCACTATCACTGTTTACCCAGATGTCATTTATAGCGATAAAATTACGGCTGCGGAACAGACCCGTGAAGTAGTCTTGCACGACGGTTTGATTTCGTATGAAAAAATGTTGAATGAAGCTAGAAAAACCTACGGTGATTCCGTGACTATCGCCAATATTCGTATATACTCTGAAGAATTCAAGACGAAATGGTTTGGGAGAAATAGCGATGTTCAGGCACTCGTAGATGTGATTTACGTAACTAAGTAGCTAATTCATTAGATATTTAAGGTCAGCAGCATACACTGCTTCAATCTCTTTGAGCTTATTCCACGATTGCACTACAAAATCGACATAGCCAATCAAGGCTGAATATTGATTTTCAAAGTGCTCATCGTCAAGCAGACGCAATTCATACCTTAACTTTTCTATGATTGCCAATACTTGAGAAGATGTATGGCCGAGGTTTTTGAGGTAATCTATGCTAGAACTGGTAATGGCTTGCTCATTAAAAGCTTCTTTTCCGTAGGCCAACAATAATCCAATATCTGTGTTAACTTTTGCATGGCTTTCCAACTTCTCTAAGAGCATTTCGAGCACATCCTTGTAAGCACTTTTAGCCACAAGCCTTTGTGTTAGCAGGTAGTTGATTTCCTCGAAGAAACAAGGATCGCTATGGTTGATAATTTGCTCCACAGATTTAAGATACGAATACTGTTGTATGTACAAAGATTTCGATAGTAATTATTCTTCAAGAAACCTCCTAGAACTCATCCGTGAGGGCGAACACGTGAACCAAGATTTCAAGTACAAGATTTCTGATAGTCGTAAAATCGCACGAACGATTAGTGCATTCTCTAATACCAGTGGCGGCAGGCTTTTAATAGGAGTTAGAGATAATGGTGTTGTTGCAGGCGTTAAAGATGAAGACGACATTTACATGATTGAAAATGCCACTCAGATTTTCCTATCGCCCAGTATAGATCCCGAAATTCTTGCGCACAATATTGATGGAAAAATCGTTTGGGAAATCAATATTCCCGAAGGAATTAACAAGCCTTACAGGGTGGAAGAATTGGACTCCATGACTGCTTACTATAGAGACCAAGATGAGAATTTTGCCGCTAATGCCGTCCTTATTGAAGTCTGGAAACAAGAACAGGCAAACCGAAGTAAACGCCCGGTAGAATTTAGCGATAGTGAACGTAAACTCATAGATTATCTGAAAGTTTACCCGGGTATAAGCACAAGTAAAGCAGCCAAAGTAATGGCCATCGACCGTCGAAAAACGGTTGAAACTCTGGCGAGATTGATTCGTTGGGAGGTTATTGACTGGGCACAGGTTCAAGGAAAGTTTGAATACTTCCTTGACTAAAGAAATCGTTGTGGGTTAGGGATTGTTCTTAATGCCCAATCAATTTTAGTCATGATTTCGTCTTCTTGGCTCAAACCTCGAGCAATTCCTGCTTCTTCCATTTTATGTGTGAGATGGTGTAAGACAATCCCACAGCTCACACTCACATTAAAACTTTCAACAAAACCCTTCATAGGAATGTAAATGACATCATCAGCGTGTTTAAGGAGTTCTTCGGAGGCGCCCTCTTGTTCGTTGCCAAAGCAAATAGTCGCAGGAACTGTAGGATCTATGTCGTGCAATGGTTTTGCATTAGCGTTTAAGGCGGTAACGTACAGCTTCCTACCTGAAGCTTTTAGCAATGCTGCCCACTGTGCCACGCCGCCTTCGTTGTAGGTATTAAAGAATGAAGTGTCCAACCACTTCTCTACCCCTTTACTTATCCCAGAGCTCACATTAAATCGTTCGTTCTTATCGTATATATCTACCCGTTGAACGCCAAATGCATCTGCCGTACGCATGAGCGCCGATGCATTCTGAGTCTTCATCATATCCTCTAAAGCCAGGGAAAAGTGGCGCGTGCGGTACTGTATTTTACGCTCGAATAATTGGCGTTTGTGATCGCTTAGCTCCAAAGAAATCTTCGCATAAAATGCTTGTTTTTCCTTCAGCGACATCAATTTCCAATTAACTCTGTCCATTTCTTTGTTTCTTTGCGTGGTTCAAAAGTAAGCACATGTTTAGTAAAATTATCAGAATAGTAGTATCCGCGGCAATTTTCGGTTGGTCGCTTTACAGTTTTATTGACGGCGAAATTGGCAATGGTGTTGCATTGTTATTCCCTGCCGCCATTGTACTCTTCACTTACTTTAGAAACGAACGCATCCTTATCTCTCTTTACCACATGCGTAAGCAAGATTTGGAAAAAGCAGAAAAGGCTCTAGGAGGCATTAAAAATCCGGAGCAAAGCTTAATCAAAACCCAGTTGGCTTATTATTACTTACTCATGGGGATGATTGAATCTCAAAGAAAAGTAGGTAAGGCAGAAACTCTATTGAAAAAAGCCTTAAACACTGGTCTTCGTATGGACCAAGACAAAGCACTCGCTAAACTTAATTTGGCGGGCATTGCCTTGACGAAACGTCGTAAAAAAGAGGCTCAAATTCTTTTGACTGATGTGAAGCGACTTGACTCTAAAGGTGTTTTAGCGGAGCAGACCAAATACATCAAACAACAAATGAAAAGAATCTAATAGATTCGCCTCATTTGCTGAACCTCTACTCTATTGTTGCGTTAAGCACGAATAACGCCTGTTTATGTATACCATAGAGCGCATCCAACGCATCCCAATTTCACTCGAAGAAGCCTGGAATTTCTTTCAAAACCCTGGTAATCTATCAAAGATTACCCCAAGCGAAATGGGCTTCGATATTTTAAGTAAAGTACCGGAGAAAATGTACCCTGGCTTGTTTATCAATTACAAAGTGAGTCCGTTATTCGGAATCAAAATGAACTGGACAACTGAGATTACTTATGTTGATGCACCAAATTATTTCGTAGACGAACAGCGGATAGGACCATATGCCATTTGGCATCACGAGCATCACTTCAAAAAAATTAAAGGTGGCGTTGAAATGTTGGATCGAGTAAATTACAAGGTACCCCTAGGTCTTCTTGGTAAGTTGGCTCATCCCCTTATCGTAAAACCAAAACTTGAAGAGATTTTTGACTTTCGCATCCAAAGGGTTGAAGAAATATTTGGGAAATGGGAAGAGTAATTGTCGGAGTTGACTACGGCAGCAAATCGTCCGGTTTTACATGTACCGCTATTATCAATGATGGTACTATTACAGTGCACCAAGCGACCAAAAATAAAGATGCCGATAAGTGGCTTAAGGAGCTTCTTGAGCCTTTGAGACCAAATATCATTGGTATTGATGCCCCCCTATCCATACCAGGTGCGCTTCGTGGCATTGATGGTTTTACGAATTATCATTACAGAAAAGCTGATGTCGAGGCCAAAGCGATGAGTCCCATGTTCTTGGGCGGCTTAACAGCACGTGCAATAGAATTGGCCCATTGGTTGAGGCAAACCACAGCGAGTAAGGTCATTGAAGTTTATCCAAAATTGACTGCTCAAGAACTTCAACTAGATTCAAAGCGTTACAAAAAAGACAAAGCGTTCCTACCGGAGGCTAAAGATGCTCTTGCAAGTGCAACTGGCTGGAATCTTAATGCTGTAGAGGTTGAAAATTGGCACCAATTCGATGCTCTCATGGCCTTGAGAACCGCTGAGCGGTACATACATGAAAAAGCAAATACCTTGGGCGACAAAGCGGAAGGATTGATTTATTTTTGACACATGGCAGAAGATAAGCGAACACACAACCCTATTGACCCCGATAAAATTGCTGAAAATGCAAGTTTATTGCCCTACGGTTCGTCGGTAAGTGCACCTGCATTCAAAGCAGTAGATGTGCTTAAAAACAAATCTCTCGACGTTAATGCGATGGAGATGCAAACAGATATGCAACTTGATCAGATCAAGGAGCAAATTGAACTGCTTGCGGCTCAAGCCAAAAAAATACAAGACCGCAAGGAGTTAAGCGCCCATATCTACAGTGCTGAGATGGGATTTAAACCGGAGATAAACCACACCTATTTCCTGTACCGTCGCGACAACGGTTCTACCGTCTTAAGTATGATAGGTCCTTCTGAATGGCGAAAGTGTCCCTTTGAGTTCATGCACAAAGTGCTACTTTTGGCCGACCACACTTGGGACATCGTCGAATAATGCTAGAACACATATACCACATAGAGCACGCGCAGTCCCCTACGCTCGTTCTACTGCATGGCTACGGATCCAATATGCACGACCTCTTCGGTCTAAAGCCGTACCTCCCTCCAATGAATATTCTTTGCTTTCAAGCGCCAAAAGACATTGGTATGGGCGGATTTGCGTGGTACGACATCAATTGGGACAACGGGAATAAGATTATTGACGCTGAAGAGGTTCATAGTGCAGCCCTTCACGTCGAAGAGAGTATTACACTGTGGAAAGAAACACATAATATTAATGGCGCAATTATATGCGGTGGGTTCTCACAGGGCGCAATACTGAGCATGGCCATTCTTAAAGGAGCTTACAAAGCTGCAGGTTACGTTTTAATGAGCGGGTACATGCTACCTGAATGGCGGAATACAGATTGGAACATCAATGCTCCTGTACTTCAAACACACGGTACTATGGATCATGTGATTCCATATGAATGGGCGGAAAGAGGCGCTAAACTTCTGGAAAACAAGGATTTTGAATTCAAATCCTACCCAATGGCTCACAACCTAAATGCAGAGTGCATCGAGGATGTGAAACAATTCTTGCAACAATTCTAATTATGCCGTCAGGATTGTACGGGCAATCTTATCTGCAGCATCACCAGTACCATACCCCTTCCAAGAATAATCGAGTTGTGCTACACGGAAATCTGAAATTGCATGTTTTAATGAATCGGTGCCAATAATGTGTAAACGATTCACACCACGAGTTACCAACTCAACCCATTCTGTTTGCTCCCGTAAGGTTATACAAGGCTTTTCGCTGAAATATGCCTCTTTTTGAAGACCACCACTATCCGTTAGAACTAACGAACATTTCTGCAGTAACCACAACATCTGAAGATATCCTACCGGTGGAGACTGGTGAATATTCAGATGTAATCCAAACTCCTTTAATCTATTCCGTGTAGATGGGTGTAATGGCATGTATAAGGGCAGCTGGGTAGCATGAACTTCATTGAGTTCATCGACCAATTGACTCAACTTCTCCTGACTACTTACATTCTCAAATCTATGAACGGTGACCAATCCAAATTCTTTTTCAAAAAATGAGCGGTCCCCCATTTCCTCTACCCAATGTGCTTTTGATTTAAACTGCAGTAAGGCATCGAACATCACATCACCAATAGTTTCAATCTGGATTCCTTTATCTATAAACCCTTCGTTATGAAGGTTTTGAACCGCCTCTTCTGTAGGCGTAAAAAGAATTTTGGAACGTTGATCCGTCTCAACCCTATTGTGTTCCTCAGGCATCTCCAAGTTAAATGAACGCAGTCCAGCCTCAACATGTACCAAGGGAATACTAAAATCATTTGCAGTCCTGGCACCTGCTAAAGTGGAATTAGTATCGCCATATACCAACACAAAATCGGGTTGCTCTTTTTTGAAGATTGGAGCCAATTCTACTTGCATCTTTGCCAACATTTCTAGACGTTCTAAACCACCGCATTCAAGGCGATATAGGGGTTTTGGCAATTTCATTTCATCGAAAAACACAGCACTCATATTGGCGTCGTAGTGCTGCCCTGTGTGAATTGTAACCTCTTGAATTCCAGCGTTTTTTAACGCTTTACTTACAGGAGCACTTTTAATGAATTGAGGCCTGGCGCCAATGATAGTCACTACTTTCATAGCGGGCGAACAACATCTTGTTCCAATACATATTCTTCTCCAGTCTGAGGACAAATGGCCTTGCCGTCTTTGTCAAAATTCAAATCTTGACCCGTCCGACTGATCCAACCTTTATGTTGGGCAGGAACACCGAAATATTTGGCATAATCTGGAACCGCAGCTGTAACAACTGCACCAGCACCGATGAACGAATATTGACCAACATCGTTGCCGCAGACAATGGTAGCATTCGCGCCTATTGCAGCACCCTTACCTATTCGAGTTGTTGCAAAGTTTTTCTGTTCGATAAAACTTCTGGGTGTATTCACATTTGTAAAAACAACTGAAGGACCTAAAAACACATCGTCCTCAACTGTAACCCCACTATAGACACTGACATTATTTTGAATTTTAACGCCGTTGCCTATGTGTACATCGGCTCCAACAAATACATTCTGCCCAAGAATACAACGAGAGCCAACATGTGCAGAAGACATGATATGCGTAAAGTGCCAGATCTTGGTTTCATTACCAATGAATGCACCTTGGTCTACTATTGCTGTTTCATGTATGAAGTAACTCATGCTGCAAAATACTGCTTTATTGAACTACAAATCATCAGAACGTCTGTATCCTCCATGGATGGGTCTATCGGCAAACTGAGTACTTCATCACAGAGTAATCTAGAATTAGCAATCGGTACCCGTTCAATCATCGCTGCATAAGCTTGTTGGTCCGATAAGGCAATTGGATAATACACCATGGACGAAATACCTTGATCTGCCAAATACTCCTTAAGCGAATTTCTATACTTAGATGCTGTTCTTACCGTATACTGATGCCATACGTGCGTTGAATGTAACAGGCGTTCCGGCAGCTTTAGTTGCTCTAAGTCTTGCAGTTCTTTGCTGTAGAGTTCCGCAAGGCGTTCCTTACGTTGTATGGTATTTGAAAAGTACTTGAACTTAACGCCGAGGATTGCCGCTTGAATAGGGTCTAATCTCGAGTTCACACCAATAATTTCATGGACATATTTTTTGCTTTGCCCGTGACGCGCAATGCGCAATGCACGATCATGCAACGCTGAATTTGAAGAAATGATGGCACCTCCATCTCCCATCGCACCGAGTGGTTTTGTTGGGAAAAAGCTGATAGTACCAAAAGCTCCAACAGTACCCGCATATCTACCCTTGTGCTTTCCATGAGTGAATTTTGCCCCGAAAGCTTGTGCGGTATCCTCTACAATTGGGATGGCGCCGACTACCTTCTCTAGTGCCTCAAGATCTGCGAGTTGACCATAAAGGTGCACCACAATAATCGCTTTAGTTTTTGCCGATAAGGCCAACTTTGCGCTGGACGGGTCAATATTAAATGAGCCTGGCTGAACATCACACCAAACGGCTGTCGCTCCTAATAAGCCTATAACCTCAGCACTGGAAGCATAGGTAAAAGCCGGAACAATTACCTCATCGCCCGGACCAATACCTAAAGCCATGAGCGCAATCTGCAAAGCATCGGTGCCGTTGCCCACCCCGAAAGTAGGTGCCCCGATAAAATTCGTGAGTGTGGATTGGAATTGTTCGACAACAGATCCGCCTATATAGGAACCACTATTTACCACAGCGCTAATGGCCTCGTCCAATTCTTCCTTATAAGCGCTATGCACCCTCGGAAGGTCTATCATCGGAATGTTCTTATGTTTGCTCATAACTTGTCGCAAAGTACAGCTTTTGGCCAAGCCGCTTAAAGTACAACTACTCGGACAGATTCTATTCCGTCTTGCGTGGTCAATTTAACGACATAAGTACCTGGCGTATTGGATACAAGCAATGATTTTTTTTGAATACCCGATTCTAGAGTATGTTTTCCTATAACGATACCTTTTATGTCAAAAATTTCAATAACCCCAATCCCGTTTAATGAATTAAAAGATAATTCTATGTACCCGGACGATGTTGGATTCGGAAAAGCGTGAAGCTTCATTTCCGTCAGCATAGAATCTTCAGAATTACTAATTTTTTTTGGTCCTTTTGCCGGACAGACTAAAGATGACGGCTTTGTATTGGGACTTTTGACAATGTAAACTTTATCTCTTTCAATACTCATACCTGTCGAATTTGGCCCTGAAAATCCTGTATAATCTGCAGCAATATAGTGATGAGAACCATTGTATGGCACTGCCGCATTTGGATGAAATGTTCCTTTAATATCAATACTATTGTTTCCTGAAAATTGGTTGTGTCCATTATTCATATTAAGATTTGACAACAGGTCAAACTCTAACGCAGAAGAATTTGAAGTAAATGTATTTCCTGCATTTGACCCCATGAGGATACTTCCCCCAAATTGCGAATGTCCGGTTGAATTATACCTCCATTCGTTGCACTCCATTCTCAGTATCGTATTCTCAAATTGTGATCCTGATTCAACATTAGAAGTAAAAACATTGTGCATTAAATTGACGCTAGTGTTTTTTACAGAAGGTCTAAAAACAAGCCCGACATCACATTGATAGAAAAGATTTCGATCTATGGTCATGGAACCGCTATTTAGATTTGCTCCTGTTTGACAAATTGAAAATGTATTGGCATAAAACTTCTTTGGGGTTGCAGTGCAATTAATACCACATGAAGCTAGTTTGAAATCACTATTTGAAATGGTAAAATCTACATTTGAATGTACTGTTAAAGCTGGATTGCCACCGATAAATTCACAATGTTGTATATCTGTAGAGTTGCCACTAACTGATAAACCAGCCCAATGCTTAATGTCATTATATTGTATTGATGTATTCCACAGATTGAATTCCGATCTTACCTTCAATTCACCCTGTTCAAAAAACGTGAGTTTACATTCATCAAATTGAACGGAATGCAGATTAACTGGTAAATGTTGAATATTTTTAACCTCTATATTACTATTCTGTATATGCAGTGATCCTGTGCTTAGGGGAGAAAATCTACCTTCATTGGTAAAGACTATAGTCCCAATACCAGCAGGAGTAAAACTAGCACCACTATCTAAATCAATTAATCCTTCTACTTTGATTGTACCGCTGTTCCATTCAATAATAGACCCAGGTTCAAGTCGAAGTTTGGCGCCTTTTTCAATAATCAACTGGCTTCCATGACCGATATAGAGAGTACCATTCTTTGATATGGTTAGTGTACTTCCTTTATTTATTCTTAAGGTCGAATTATGTCCAGGTAAATCACCAATCTTTAATTTACCTTCAACAAGCAAATATCCGGGTTCAAACCCGTTTCCGAGAAAAACTTCAATGTGTTGATCAGGATCCGCAGCCACACTTGAAGAACCTACAAAGCCTTGATTTCCAATGCGTAGCTCTAGCATTTCTGGCACCTTTAATTGAAAAATATGCGATGGATAGGAACTGTAAGCATTGTTCGTTTTCGCAATGTTAAAGTTTGTTTTGAGAATGCCGTTTTCTCCTATCACTTGATAAATTCCTTCAAAGGATCTCAATGTAAAATCAATTATCGACTCATCAGTGTAGATATGCTCTTGATTAGTGGCGACCATTTCATCTATCAAGCCCGGACTAATGTAGGAATGAAAGGGTATGAGATCCATTCTACCTCGAAAGGATTTATCTGCAAAAGTTTCTCCTACATTTAGAGCGCTAAAGGCTGGAATAAAAGTATGAGTAGGACTCTTAACTTCTGACCATAGCATACGCTCGAAAGCTTTTGCTGAGTTTGTAGAAGAGCCTGAAATCTCAATGTAATTATGAAAATATGATTCCTTCTCGAGTGAAGATGCCTTTTGCTTAATTCGGTGATGAATGGCAGCAAGTTTGGAATTCGTTTGTTGCTGAATAGAAAGAATCGCCTTTTCACCTTTAGATGAATTAATTATAGACCAAAAAACTAAGCGCTTCGTCCATAATGCTTTAATTGATCCAAAAGCACTGACATGTTTCAATTTCTGAAAGTTAAGGGTGTTGCGGAAGATGTTTTGGCCGTAATACAAGAAGTCGCTCGAGCTATTCATTCCTTCAATAGAAGCACCATAGGACAAAACATTTCGTTTATCTCCTCCCGACTTATTATATCGTAAGCTATCTATATGAGTATTCACTCTATGCTTGTAGGTGATGTGCTTTTTCTTGCCCCATTGAGCAATTATATCATCCGGATCGTCTAATGGTGCAGATACTTGAAGATCAGAACCATTAGATATAGCAAAGCGACGTACGGTTTTTGGCTGTTCATTATTGTATAATTTTTCAATTTGAGCTCGATCATAACTTGCCGACGGGTCTAAATGATCTATAAGTAACTGTCTCGCTGTAAGTGAGTTCAATGCTTTAGACCAAGTCTCTACTATAGACCATTTCCACATAAATGTTGTGAGTTCCTCCATTCGCTTTGCGCCCATCTGAATACCTAAAGGCACAAAAGCTCCATCATGAGGTGTATCAAAGGTTCCATACGCATTAATATCTAAAAAGCAATCACTTCGCTCTAATTCTAATAGTGCAGCTCGCGCTATGAGACCTCCCATTGAAGCTCCCACAACAATAGCTGGATTATCTGCTTGTTGAGATTTAACCCATTGCAATGCACGAATAAGACTGTGGGAATTTTGAACAATTCCTTGTTTACTCTCTCTAAAATCAACATGGACAATATCGTATCCAGAAGAATGTAAAGAATCATAAAGCCATGCTAATTTTGCCATGCCAAAGAACACTTGCTCATCATTTTCATTGAGAATGATGCCACTGCTAATTCCCTGATAACTTATGATGCCATAGGGTTCTAATGAACTTTCAAAACCTTCGACTAAAACTACAGGCTTTTGAAGTCCCAATCCTTTATTTGCAAACTTTACAGTAATGCTAGCATCATGCGCTGGACTCAAAGTGGGAAAGCATACTGGTGACGGTAAAGAATCTGTATGGATTAACTGATCAGGTGTGTCTACATTGAAAATTATAGGTATTCTAAACCTCGTTTCAAGCCAAGTTCCATGATGACGAATTCTAATCGCCAAATCTTTGTAGACTAATTCCGAAGTTAGTGATGTTGTCGAATAACTCGTTTGAATTTTTTGATTCAAAACAACTTGCCTGAATCCTTGACCGTCATCTAAATCCAAATAAAATTTCTCAGGTAACAATTGATTACTCTGGACTAGATAGTCCATAAGTGAAAAAGTCATGTTGACTTGGTTACTGTTTACATAATGGGCTGCTGAATTTGTACCACCAAAAAACACATTGAATAATTGTATTGCTTTTTTAGCGCTATCAAGAGGGCTTGGTGTATTCCATGAAATAGATTGTTGTTGGTCGAGCCAAATTTTTTGTGGCATCAATTGAACTTGGTCATTATCAAATGAGAGCCAACCATTGCTGATCGCATTAGAATCTAATTCGTGAACGTCAAACCAATTCAAGTATAAACTCACATCTACCCCGAGGGTATCCTGCGCATGACTTTGCTTTTCAAATTCAGCCCATGGTTTTAGTAGTGGTGGTTTGGTTCCAAATAGTAAGCCATTATTCAACCTTTGGGATAAATAAAGATCATTGTACGCTAATTCTCCATGTCGTTTAGTCACCAATTTACCTGGAATTGAGCCGTCGTATAGATGCAAATCATATCCAGAACCTTGGTGCAATAAACGGAGTAAACTTTGATCGTGAAGAAACCCTTTGGGAAATAGTTCATCTGGCAAGCCAGCGTACATATATTGGGTAGAGTCCAAAACTTGAGCAGATTGGAAAATTGAAAATGTCAGGAATAAAATAATTCCATTTATACGTCTAGAATTAAGCATAATAATCAGGGTTAAGCAAGGCGTCATTACCTTTCTTATAAATTGTCCCCGATATACACTACAGGCCAAGTTTTGTGCAGAACTAAACCTTATTCACTTTTGGTAAATCGATCATTCAAGTGTTCCCAAAATAAAACACCCCCGCGGGCGAGGCCCGCGGGGGTGTTGTGAGAATTTTATCTCGCTACTTCTTACATAGCGCCGTCTAGCTTCGCTGCTAGAACTTGCTTGCTTGTAGCACCCACTTGCTTGTCTACGATCTCACCGTTCTTAAATACAAGTAGTGTTGGGATGTTACGTACACCGAACTGTTGTGCTACGGCACCGTCAGTATCTACGTTAAGTTTACCTACAACTGCTTTGCCTTCGTAATCGCCAGCCAATTCATCAACAACTGGTCCAACCATGCGACATGGTCCACACCATTCCGCCCAGAAATCTACCAATACAGGCTTGTCTGACTTCATTACTACTTCTTCAAAGTTTGCTTCTGTTATTTCGAGTGCCATAATAAAATGTATTTCTTTTTCTTCTATCAAATGTAAGACCAAATTACCGCCTGATGCGATAGGCTTCACCTATGAGCTCATTTATGTTTTCCACACGTAGTTCACGACCGCTATCTAAGAATAAATCGCCTTGCGACCCCTTCACTCCGCAAGACATAAACGCCTTTGGGCAAATGCCTTAAATCAAGTCTATTCTCGCTTTGCTCTAACCATTGATGATATACTAGTTGGCCTGTTAAATTGGCCACCGAGATGGCTCCAGCTGTTCTCATTTCCACATAGAGTGATCCGTTGGAGGGATTTGGGTACAACCTTTTTACTGGACCAGCCGCTTCCTCCACCCCTACTATATAAGCCAAACCAAAGGCGAACTCTCCTTTAAACCCATTCTCCTTTACAGTATCCAATCGAATCCATCTTTCAGGCATATTTATCGCGCCGTCGAACGGTATCAGTGAATCTCCTTCGAAGTAGAGTTGTGTAATGATTGTGTCTGTAAAATGTGCATCCGTGAGGTAGCCCTTAATGTGAATGTGCGAAGGACGGTTGGGATAAATGCCCGGCAATGTGGTGTGCAAAGTAGTTGAATAGCCCGTAAGCTCTAGCTCGCCTCGGTAATGGTAATTGTTCGGATTGCCGTCGACATTACTGTACGCACCACTGTCGTTGGCGTGCCAGATCTGCAAAGTATACGTCGAAGGCAACGTGTCTAGATCAACGGTATCACAATCATAACTCACGTAAAAAGTCAGCTCCAAAGAACGTGTGGTATCCAAAATACCTGGCGCCAAGGTGTCGTTTGAAATAAACGGAGCGCCCCACTTGAAATAAGGTCCTAATTGATCACCCGTAGTTATGCAATGAACTTGAGCTTGTGCAAATTGTACTGCCATAGCGAGGATAACGACCTTGAGCACTTTCATTAACTATTGATTTTAGGATGGAGTAATGGTTCTAGTTCTAAAGCTACCAATAAATCTTTGCTAATGTTGACTTTACGCTCCTTAACTGGGAGTTTAATGTCCAATTGTTCCTCAATATCAACGATATGGAGCTTCACACGCTTTTTCCCTGGGTGCAATTCTAAAAGATCGTGCACCTTATCCACTAGGCCTGTATCAAGAGCGGCAAGGTCTAGCTTGATTTCTAACGATTTACTCTGCTCTTCAAGCACATCTTGTAGCAGTTTTACGTCAGCGACATCCACGCTCAGGCGTTCAATGAAGCCTTCACCCTGGCGCTGGTTGAATTTGCGACCACGTGCCTTGATAAAGAGCAACTGTTCATTCTCGAAGAAATGACGGAATTTGAGGTAATCCTCACCGAACATTTTAAATTCATAATCGCCACGGAAATCCTCCAGTCGGAAAATGCCCCAGCCCTTACCCATTTTAGAGATACGGTGCTGTGCATCAGTAACAATACCTGCTACAAAGACGTCGCGCCCCATGATGCTCTCAGGGTTATTTAGTCGGTTCAATTCCGCGGTACAGAAATACTGTATTTCAGTTCTGTAATCATCCAAAGGATGGGAACTGAGATACATCCCATTGATCTCTTTTTCCTTTTTCAAGGCAACAATGGTCGGCCATTCGGTGACCTCTGGCATCTTTGGTGGTGGAAGCTCCTCGCCAGATCCTTCGCCGAATAGAGAGGCCTGAGCGCTCTCTGCATCGTTTTTCTTGTTCTGTACGTATTTGATGGCCTTCTCCGCAAAACTGCGACCACCCTCCTCTTCTGAGAAGTACATGGCGCGGTGGGTATTTGGGAAATCGTCCATAGCACCGCCCAAAATGAGACACTCTATGGTCTTTCTGTTGGCTTGTCGAAGGTCAATACGTTCTAGGAGATCAAAGAGGTCCTTAAACTGACCGCCCTCTTCCCTTTTGGAAATGATCTCGCGAACGGCATTCTCTCCTACGCCTTTCATACCGCCCATTCCGAATCGGACCGCACCTTGATTATTTACGCTAAAGCGAAGCAAACTCTCGTTGACCGAAGGCCCCAGAACGGGTACATCGATACGACGGCACTCTTCCATGAAGAAGGTCACCGCTTTGAGGTCAGACATGTTGTTGGACAATACCGAGGCCATAAATTCGGCAGGGTAATGTGCTTTTAGATAGGCCGTTTGGTAAGCTACCCAAGCATAACACGTTGAGTGTGATTTGTTGAAGGCATAAGAGGCAAAGGCTTCCCAGTCCTTCCAAACTTTTTCAAGAATGTCCCTGTTGTGTCCACGCTCTTCACCACCGTCTAAGAACATGGGCTTGAGCATATCAATGATGTCCTTCTTCTTCTTACCCATCCCCTTACGGAGCATATCGGCCTGACCCTTGGTAAAGCCTGCCAATTCCTGAGACAACAACATTACTTGCTCCTGGTATACGGTAATTCCGTAGGTCTCCTTGAGCTTACCTTCCATGGCATCAAGGTCATAGCTGATCTCCTTTCTCCCGTGCTTACGGTCGATGAACTCAGGAATATATTCCAAAGGACCTGGACGGTATAGGGCGTTCATCGCAATGAGGTCTGCAAACTCCGTAGGCTTGAGCTCCTTCAAATACTTCTGCATACCCGCACTTTCGTACTGGAAAATACCGACAGTTTCACCACGTTGGAAAAGCTCATAGGTCTTGGTATCGTCCAATGGAAAGCTATCTGGGTCCAATTCCACCCCGTGACGTTGCTTGACCAATCGACAAGCTTCCTTAATGATGGTCAACGTTCGAAGTCCCAAGAAATCCATCTTGAGCAAACCGGCGTCTTCTACCACCGAGTTATCAAACTGCGTACACCACATGTCGCTGTCCTTGGCGCGCGCCACCGGTACTAGCTCGCGGATATCGCTTGGCGTGATAATTACCCCACAGGCATGAATACCTGTATTGCGCAAAGACCCCTCCAACACCAGTGCTTGGTTTATGGTTGTCGCTTCTAGAGAATCTCCTTCGGAGAGCTCCTTAAGCTGACGTACCATGGCCGCATCCTCTGCATTGAATTTACTCTTAAGCCCTTTTTCATCGAGTGCCCACAGCTTCTTGAGCTTGGTCATATCTGGGATGAGTTTTGCAATACGGTCCGTATCTGGTAATGGCAGCTCAAGCACTCGGCCTGCATCGCGGATAGAACTCTTGGCAGCCATGGACCCGTAGGTGATGATTTGAGCGACCTGAGGTGCACCGTATTTATCAATCACATATTGGATCACTCTATCTCGTCCTTCATCGTCGAAGTCGATATCAATATCGGGAAGAGATACACGTTCCGGGTTCAAGAAACGCTCAAAAAGTAGGTCGTATTTAATGGGGTCTACATTGGTAATTCCTGTCGCATAGGCTACTGCTGAACCTGCTGCTGAACCACGCCCCGGACCTACACTCACCCCCATTTGGCGTGCAGCCTCACAGAAATCCTGGACAATCAAGAAATACCCCGGATACCCTGTGCGTGCGATGGTTTCTAATTCGAAATCCAAGCGCTCGTCTATCTCTGGAGTGATTTCTCCATAACGTGCTTTTGCACCTTCATAGGTCAAATGCCTGAGGTAGGCGTTCTCCCCGCGTTGACCGCCGTCTATGGCATCTTGTGGGTCTTGAAATTGCTCAGGTATATCAAAAGCTGGAAGTAATACATTGCGCTCCAATGGATAGAGCTCGACCTTATCGAGGATCTCTTTTGTGGTATTGAGCGCTTCAGGAATATCTGAAAACAACTCTACCATTTCTTCTTTGCTCTTGAAGTAGAACTCTTGGTTCGGGAATCCGTAACGGAATCCTCGACCTCGACCAATAGGTGTGCTCTTTTGCGCGCCCTCTTTCACACAAAGCAAAATATCATGAGCGTCTGCGTTGTCTTGGGTAAGGTAGAACGTATTATTGGCTGCGATGTATTTAATGCCGTATTCTTCGGCATATATCAATAGTTGAAGGTTGACATGATCCTCCTCGTCCAACCCATGTCTGTTGAGCTCGAGATAGAAATCGTCACCAAAGTGTTCGTGCCACCATTCTAAGGCGGCTCTGGCTTGTGTCTCTCCTACGTTCAAGTACAGATGCTGCACTTCACCACGCAACCCTCCCGAAAGCACAATGAGGTCTTCCTTGTGCTCTAGTAGTACACTTTTGTCGATACGAGGTACATAGTAATACCCGTTCAACATCCCTTCACTGCTGAGTTTTGCAAGGTTGTGGTAGCCGTTTTTGTTTTTCGCTAAAATAACAATTTGGTAACCGTCGTCCTTTTTACTGCGGTCAAGGCGGTCCTCACAAACGTAGAACTCACAGCCAATAACGCCCACAAAGGGATATTCTTTGAGCGGCTCGTCAATCTCGCCTGCTTTTACTTTCTCGTTGTGCTCATAGGCCTCCTTGTTACCAGGGACGTTCATGACTGAACGATTGAAATGGAAAGCCCCCATTAGATTTCCTAAGTCAGTAATGGCAACACCTGCGTGTCCGTTATCCACTGCCGCATTTACTAAATCTGCCACTACTGTGGTTGCCTGTAGTATAGAGAACTGCGTGTGGTTATGCAGATGGGCAAACTCAACATCTGCTGCATGCAAAGCAGTCGATTTGGAAGCTGTAGTATTTGTTGTTTCTGATTTCCCTAGGCCTTCAGCCCGCTTTTTCTTGGCTTCCTCGACAGCAAGGCCAATGGCTTGAATAGTTGAAGGATTGGCGGTTTTGAATCGACTTAAAAAATCCTGGTCCTTCCCAATAGACTCAGGTGTAATGATATTTAATCGAACCAACTCTAAGAAAACACGGGCCGTCGCCTCGACGTCAAATGCCGCATTGTGTGCTTCTGCAAAACCTTCATTGAACAAATGGAAATAGAGCTCCTCGAGTTTTGGAAGCTTGTATCTACCCCCTCGTCCACCAGGCAACTGGCATAGTTCGGCCGTAGTCTCTGTACAGGAATCTATAGGCGTCTTTTGGTCCAAAGGATTCACTCCTTTCACCCTGTAATATTCACAGCCAGTGACATTTAGATCAAATTTGACGTTGTGACCTATGAGGTATTCACACTTGTCCATTGAGGCTTCGAACAGCGCGAGCACTTCTTCAAGCGGCTTACCTTCATTGCGTGCTCGCTCAGTAGAAATACCGTGAATTTTCGTCGAATTAAACGGAATATCGAAACCTTCAGGATAGATAATGTGGTCTTGAACCTCGACCAATGCCCCTTCCTCATCATGGATTTGCCAAGCCAATTGAACCACACGTGGCCAATTGTCTAAATCCGTGATGGGCGCATTCCAATCTTTTGGAAAACCGGTCGTCTCGGTATCAAAAATTAAAAACATAAGTATCCTGTTAGCTGAGCTGAATACTCAAATCTAACAAATGACGCAGCCAAATAAAACGGGTGTGAATAACTATTGACTACTCTTTAACTAATTGGTAAAGAGGTGTTTAATCGCTATTTCTTCGGATAGAACGGGTGCGCAGCAAGAGGTAGGTCAGCCAGTGGATGAGCATCCTCGCCCATTGGGGCCAATTCCTGCTCTCGCATGTCGTGAACGATTTCTATAGCTGCTTCTGCTGCCTTCTCATTGAAACCTCCTCCTTCTAGGATGTGCCTGTATGAAGTGCTGTGTAATTCTGTGAAGCCTTCGGTGAAATCAAACGACCAAGAATCAAAACTCAACGATCGGTGTATACGACCTCCTTGTCCTTTTACATTATCAGGAAGTGTATCGGCATTGATACTTAAGAACCAACGCACCTTCGCGTTTTTGAAATACATCGTACCCGAAGCTCGATCGTGCGTTCTAGTGTATACTTTTTGATCCTTTAAATCGCCGAAGATCCAGTGAAGCATATCGAAGAAATGGACCCCAATATTGGTCGCAATACCTCCACTCTTTTCTTCATCACCCTTCCATGAAGCGTAATACCAATTCCCTCTCGAAGTAATGTAGGTCAGATCCACGTCGAACACATGATTCGGATCCTCCTGGAGTCTCTTTTGAACCTCTTTCTTCAACGCAATCACGTTTTCGTGCAATCGCAACTGCAGAATTGTATATACTTGATTTCCTGTATTTTGACTAACCTTGGTTAAACCATCAATGTTCCAAGGACGGAGGGTCAATGGCTTCTCGCAAATACAGTGCGCACCGCTGCGCAAGGCGTATCTAATATGACTGTCGTGCAGGTAGTTTGGGGAGCATATTGAAATAAAATCTACCCCTTTCCCAGCATCACTGAGCTTATTCAAATGACGATCGAAGCGTTCGAATTCTGTAAAAAATGCAGCTTCAGGAAAATAGGCATCTAGATGACCAACACTATCGCTAGGATCGTACGCCGCAACGAGTACTCCACCACAATCTGCGATGGCTTTTAGATGACGTGGTGCAATGTATCCTGCCGCACCAATGAGCGCAAAACGCTTCATTAGCCTATTCTTTGGTCGTAGGTATCGCCCATCGATGGATTATCGCCCATCAAACGCGCCATCATTTGCTTCTTTACGATGTTGAAAATGACCATATGCACGTCTTCCGTGACTTCCATGTCCATGACAGGCGCATGAACGTTGATGCTAGCGATTTGTGAGATTTTACCGCCCTTAAAACCGCTCATCGCCACTGTAGTAGCACCGTTAGAGTTTGCATATTCTAGGGCGTTCACCACGTTTTTACTGTTTCCAGAACCGCTGATACCGATCACAAGATCGTCCTCACTGAGGAAGTTCTTCAAAGGCTCTACAAAAATACTTTCCCAACCAATGTCGTTGGCAATGGCCATCATTGAGGGAAGGTTGTCGTTCAAACAAATCATCTTAAAACGCTTATCTAAGCCGTAGCTCGCGCCTTTTAAGAAATCACCTGCCGCATGAGAAGCCGAGGCGCCCGAGCCTCCGTTACCCATGGTATAGATGTTGCCACCCTTTTCATAGGTCGTGTGGAATGCTTCAACCAAAGCATCTAGCGCTTTGGGATCTAAGGCATCTAAAGTCGATTTAACTAGGTCAATGTATTGTTGTGCTTGCATCTTAATTCTCTGAATTGGCCACTAAAATAACTGATTTATTTGCGCCATCGTATAAATCCGACCACGCTTAGAATAGAATATATACCCATTAAGCCGGCATACACCGGCAATCCCTTCATTCCGTAGAGCACCATGGAAGCAATATTCAAGGGAATCCAGTAGTGAAAAGCAGTTCGTATCCGCCTGGTTTCCTGCCAAGTAGCCCATAATCCAAAAACGGTAGTAATCGAATCGAAATAGGCAAAACTAACGCCGGGCAATGCATTCAATCCGTAGCCTAAAATTAGAGCTATGGGGATTCCCAGTAGGGCTAAAAGCTGCGTCTTTACCGAAAGATCAACAAGTGCTACCATCGCTTGTGAAGTATTTTTGCGCCATTGAGACCAACCGTAAAAACCCATTACGACGTAAAAAACATAAAGTCCCGTTTCCGCGTAGAGTCCAATGCGGTAGAATAAAACCACCGATAACGCACTAGATAACGTTCCGGACGGCCATGCCCATACCTTTCGCTGAATGATTCCTACAAGAAAGATCAAACTCAGCAGCGTGGCACTCCATTCTAAAATAAAATCTAAGGACATAAAAAAACCCCGAGCATAAGTGCTCGGGGCGAATTTAAGATTATCTCTTTGGACTTATACCAACTCTTGAACCAAGTCAGCTGCTTCTTGCAATGCAATAGCACTGTGTACTTCTAGTCCACTCTCGTCGATCAATTTCTTCGCTTCCTCAGCGTTCGTACCTTGAAGACGTACAATAATTGGTACGTTAATGTTGCCCATGTTCTTGTATGCATCAACAACACCTTGTGCAACGCGGTCACAACGCACGATACCACCGAAGATATTTACGAGGATTGCCTTTACGTTCTCATCGCGAAGAATGATACGGAACGCCTGCTCAACACGCGCTGCGTCGGCAGTACCACCTACGTCTAGGAAGTTGGCTGGATTACCCCCTGCCATCTTGATAATGTCCATAGTAGCCATCGCAAGACCTGCACCGTTTACCATACAACCTACGTTACCGTCAAGCTTTACAAAGTTCAAGCCCGCTTCACCGGCTTCTACTTCTGTAGCATCCTCTTCGCGAGTATCGCGCATGGCAGCAATATCTTGATGACGGTACAACGCGTTATCGTCGATGGTCACCTTTGCATCTACCGCTAAGATTCTATCGTCTGAAGTCTTTAGTACCGGGTTGATTTCGAACAATGAGGCATCAGCACCTTCGTACGCGCGGTACAACGCCGTGACAAACTTGGTCATATCCTTGAACGCTGCTCCGCTCAAACCTAGGTTGAACGCTACTTTGCGTGCTTGGAATCCTGTCAAACCTACTTTAGGATCAATTTCTTCAGTAAAAATCAAATGTGGAGTTTCCTCTGCCACAGTCTCGATGTCCATTCCTCCTTCTGTAGAGTACATGATCATGTTGCGACCCGTAGAACGGTTCAAAAGAACCGACATGTAGAACTCAGAAGTTTCGCTTTCGCCAGGGTAGTATACATCCTCAGCGATTAATACTTGGTGCACTTTCTTACCCTCTGCAGAGGTTTGAGGAGTCACTAATTGCATACCGATGATGCTATCTGCTACTTCTTCAACTTTATCAATGCCTTTCGCGAGCTTCACACCGCCGCCTTTTCCGCGACCACCAGCATGTACCTGTGCTTTAACCACGTACCATGAAGTACCGGTCTCTTCAGTTAATTGCTTTGCAACTTCTACAGCCTCTGCTGGAGTCTGTGCTACTTTACCGCGCTGGATACGTACACCGTAACCGGCTAAAATCTCTTTCCCTTGATATTCGTGAAGGTTCATAGTTTTTCCTTGATTTGGGCGCAAATTTAGGGTACAGCCGTCGAATCATGAACATATTCAACAGGTAAAGTTGTTAAATCAATATATGCGCGTTTATACCGATATTTGCCGCCTTATGACCAAATACATCATAACCTGTTTAACCGTAGCCTTTTCCCTTACAAGCTTCGGTCAAGAATCGGAAAAGAAACGCCTCGAGGTACCTGAATTCCAAGACGTTTCAATCACCGTCAATGGCGTCCTCGACGAGCCTACATGGGCCGGAAGTGCCAGGATTAATACACTTGATCAGTACTTTCCTATACCAGCGACTGCCGCAAAAGGTATAGAAAGCGACATCAGGATATTCTACACCCAAGAGGGTATTTACTTTGCCGGTATCCTCAAAGATGATCGTGCTCCCATCCTATCACAACTGACTCCAAGAGACCGTGTTAATGCGAACACGGATTGGATTCACCTCATTATTAACCCGTTCAACGACGGAGCCAATGATTTCAATTTCTACTTGAGCGCCGCAGGTGTTCAGGGTGATTCACGTCAGACCAGCGATAACGATGAAGACGGCAGCTGGAATGCCGTTTGGTGGAGTGCTGTAGTTAAAGAGGAGCACCAATGGAGCTTCGAGATATATATTCCTTACCAAGTACTTCGCATACCCCAAGGAGGGGCTGGTAATCAGCCTCCAGCTTGGGGATTTAATATCAAGCGTTCTATTCGAAGTGATAGAACCATGTACAGTTGGAATCCTATTGACAGAAATTTTGATAACGAAAGCTTGCAGAGCGGTCTGCTTACAGGCATCAATGTCATTGACCCGCCCGTTCGAATCAGTCTCCGTCCAAACATCACAGGAGGATTACAAAAATCTGGAGATTCGGATTGGCGCATGACTCGTGCAGGCGGTGCAGATATCAAAATCGGCTTAAACAAAAGCTTCACCCTTGACATGACCTTGTTACCTGATTTCTCTCAAGTAGCTTTCGATGAGCAATTTGTCAATTTCGAGGCCTTTGAACGCCAATTTGATGAAAACCGACAATTCTTTACCGAAGGGGTCAACCTTTTCAATAAAGCCGACCTTTTTTACAGCAGAAGAATTGGCGGAAACCCGCAGAATTTCACCAATGCCAATCTGGATGATCTGAGCAACACCACCCAGAGCTTCACGCGAATGCTCAATGCTACAAAGCTCACCGGAACCACAGACAATAACCTAAGCGTAGGCTTTTTAAATGCCATCACAGCGGCCAATTACATCCAAGGCACTGATTCTTTGGGCAACCAAGTAGAGGTATTGACTGAGCCGCTGACAAATTACAATGTAACAGCCGTAGACCAGAGAATTGGTGGTAACAGCTCTATAGGGCTTATCAACACGAACGTCACCCGAATGAATACTGACGGTAACGCTCGAGACGCAAATGTTACTGCAATCACTGCTAATTTGAACTTCCTTCAAAACAGCCATTATTTCAACGGTGCATTTGGCCGTTCAAGTATCTATGATACTGATGATAACTACGCCGGTCTTGCCGGTGCTTGGGATTTGGGAAAACAAACAGGAGCATGGCGATGGAGACATAGTGTTGAATTACTTTCAGATACATTCGACCCCAACGATCTAGGCTTCCAAGCGCGTGGAAATAAGTTTCACCAAAGGTTTAGGCTGAGCCACAATCTTTTAGAGCCGAACAAGTTCTTCCTGCGCAGAAGGCACCGATTAGGCATTCAATACAACCGTCTTTATAATCCAGGAACCTTTGAGCGTTTACATGCTGAATACAGTTTCTTCGGCTTGACCAAGAGCTTTATTGCCTTTGGTTATAATGTGGAAACACGTGGCGATGAATATGATTATTACGACCCCCGTGTTTGGGGCCGCTACCGCGTAAATCCAGCTTCGTTTTGGCACAATGGGTGGATCAGTACAGACTTCCGCAAACCACTTGCCTTTGAAGTACGTGGAGGACAATGGTGGTGGGCCGACTGGGACGCTCGTGGCCGTTATGGCGAGGTAGAAATTATTGGTAGATTAAGCGATCAATTCAATCTACGCGCAGAAATTGAGATTGGCAACAACCACCAAATGGGTTGGGCCCAGACCATAAGTGCAGATTCCATAGGTATGGCCCTTCGTCACCGAAGGAACTTTGAACAAACCTTGCGCGGTCAGTACCTTTTCGGTCCGAATTCTTACCTCACCTTAGATCTTCGACACAGCTGGAATCGCATAGAAAATGAGGCCATGTATCATTTGAATACAGACGGCAGCTTAACCCCTTCGGATGCTTACTTCGATCCTACCCTTCGAATCAACTTCTTTAATATCGACCTAAAGTATGTGTTGTGGTTTGCGCCTGGGCGAGAACTCAACCTCTTGTATAGAGCCTCTTTGGCCAATTCTGATGATGCGGCGAATCTCGGCTACATCCAAAACATTCAGAGCCTTAGTGGCCTACCCGCAGACAATATCTTCTCATTGCGTTTGGTGTATTTCCTCGATTATGCCCAAATCAAGAAATCAGCTACCTTGCGTTAAATGATCGAAGTAAAGGAACTCCATAAATCGTATGGCACGACAGAAGTGCTCAAGGGTGTCAATGGTCGCATTTCAAATGGCGATTTTATCACTATTGTGGGTGCATCCGGCGCTGGTAAAAGTACGCTTCTACACCTTATTGCAGGGCTGGACAGCTATAACAACGGTTCCATATCCTTCGATAGCATCTCTTTGGGGGACCTTTCGAAAAAAGAATTGAACGAATACCGCAACAACCATGTTGGACTCGTTTTTCAGTTCCACAATCTTTTGCCTGAATTGACCGCCCTAGAAAACATCACCTTACCGAGATGGATTAGTGGAAAAATGGACGATAGCGCCGAACGCAAAGCAAACGAATTGCTTCAATTATTTGGCATTGAGCATCGCGCCCATCACTTACCAAATGAAATGAGTGGCGGTGAACAGCAACGCGTCGCCATCGCTCGAGCTTTGATTAACGAACCCGCGCTGTTGTTGGCAGATGAGCCCACTGGTAATTTAGATAGCGCCAATGCCGAAGCTGTGCATGAATTGCTTCTAAAGCTGAATAAAGAGCTCGGACAGACCATCGTGGTGGTAACTCACAACAAAGAACTGGCAGCTCTGGGTGCTACGAAATGGTCTATGACAGACGGCAAACTCGGTGAGTAAATGAAACTTAAAAAGAGTGAACTACGTGATTTCCTTCTGGAAAAAGCTGACCTCTATGCTCGAAAAAGCTTCATTGAAGAAGACCCCGTTCTTATCCCCCATCGATTCAATCAAAACGACGATATAGAAATCAGTGGACTGCTCGCGGCGACATTGGCTTGGGGACAACGCAAGACCATCATTGCCAAAAGTAAAGATCTCATCGAACGCATGGATAACGCACCGGCAGATTTCGTCAAAAATGCCAGCAGGAAAGATCTTGAAACCTTCAACGGTTTCGTACACCGCACCTTTCAAGCAGAGGATATAAAGGGTCTAGTCAGTGCACTGAAAGTGTTGTATTCAGAGTACTATAATATTGGGGATTTCTTCGGACAGCACCTTGATAGTCAAGAACATTTAGGAGCGGCGTATACTGCCTTTAAGGGATATTTACTCGAAAACGGCTTACCTAATCGGGCGGCTAAACACTTTGGTGACCCTGTGAAAGGGAGCGCTTGTAAACGCATCACCATGTATTCACGATGGATGACCCGCAGTGCCAAGGAAGGGATTGATTTCGGAATTTGGGATATAAACCCTTCGTTATTGTCGCTTCCGCTTGATGTACATAGTGGCCGAGTGGCACGCAGCCTTGGACTTCTAAAACGAAATCAAAGCGACTGGAAGGCTGTATTAGAACTTGACGGTGCTGTTCGTAAAATCGAACCTAATGACCCTGCAAGATTAGATTATGCCCTTTTCGGGCTGGGTGTTTATGAGGGGTGGAAATAGCTTATAGCGCCATTAAACCTGGTATTTTGACTGCCTCTTCATAGCGCTGAATGACGGAATCTACGTCCATCATCATTTCTTTGGCACTAACCGAGATAAACTTCCCGGTTTTACTCTTACGCAGCTCAATCTGCGCCGTATCACTATCAAACAACGCCTCAGTTTGCGCTACCTTTTGATTATCAGCAGGTACGATAAATTTGAAGAGATATACTGCTGGCCATTTGCGCTCCTCTAATTTCTCGCGCAGGCCTTTCCAAGGATCTTGACTCATAGGGATTGAATTCTACTACAAAAGTAAAGCACGCTCATCAAGCGTACGATTCTTTAGGAAGTTTTTGGCCAATTCCATTCGCTCATGAAGATAAATATCCTCTTCAATAGCTGGACTTTCGATTATGAATTCATGGTAGAGTTCACCAAGTGATCCTTGAATTTCCTCACCTCTTAGCCACAAGGCCTGAACTGCATTCATTAATTCAACTCCAAGGATACCGTATACATTTTCCACTACCTTCAGCAATTTCGTTGCGGCATTTGCTCCCATACTTACGTGGTCTTCTTGGCCGTTGGAACTTTCAATACTATCCGCTGATGCTGGAGTACATAGCTGCTTGTTTTGACTGACCATACTTGCCGCTGTGTATTGAGCAATCATTAGACCTGAATTTATACCAGGATTCTTGACTAAGAATGGCGGCAATCCCCTGCGGCCAGATATGAGTTGATAGGTTCTTCGCTCGGATATGCTTCCATACTCATGTACAGCAAGGGCTCCATAGTCCAAGGCTAAAGCCAACGGCTGTCCATGAAAATTACCCGCACTAATTACACGTCCCTCCTCGCTGAGAACAACCGGATTATCAGTTGCTGCATTTACTTCAACTTCAAAAACATCCATCATGTGTTTTAATGCTCCTTTCGAAGCACCGTGAACTTGAGGTACACAACGGAAAGAATACGGATCTTGTACATGCTCCTTTTCTCGATGCATAGCATTACAAGGTTCTAACCACTGTAATATGCGTTTTGCCGTAAGCAACTGACCTCGATGCGGCCTAGTTAAATGTACTCCTGGGGTAAAAGGCTCTATTCGTCCGTCGTATGCCAAGGTCGATAAGGCAGCCAATTGATCTGCTAAATAGTCAATTCTGCGCGCCTGAATGAGCGCGTAAATACCGTGTGCCGACATAAACTGTGTGCCGTTCAACAAGGCTAATCCTTCTTTTGAAGCCAGCTCGAGCGGTCGCCAAGCGCTATTTCCAAGTACCTGCAACGCTTTTGAGGTAGGCATTCTTTCATCATTCAAATACACCTCACCTTCCCCAAGTAACGGCAAGGACATGTGTGCAAGTGGCGCTAAATCACCGGAAGCACCCAAGGAGCCCAGCTCATAAAGTACAGGTACGGCACCGCTATTATACATGGCGATGATCTGCTCAACAACTTCTAGGCGAATACCACTAACGCCAACCGCAAAACTCTGAACCTTTAAGGCCATCATCAATCGAACAATATGCTGTCCGACCGCAGCGCCAGCACCACAAGCGTGAGAACGTACCAAATTTGTTTGTAACCTGCCCAGATCGTCATTGTCTACCACTACGTTACACAATGCTCCAAAGCCTGTATTGACACCGTAGATCGGCGTTTTGCGTGTTCTAGTGCGTTCCTCTAAGAAGGTACGTGAGTTGCTGATGCGTTCCGCAGCCCCAGCATCTAAGGCAAAAGTTGCATCGCCTTTCGCAATAGATTCATACTCTGAATAAGTCAAGGGAGAAGCCCCTAGAATGATATTTTGTGTCATAGCCAGAAGTTATGCTCTCAAATTACGCACAAGCAGCCAATTTTAGTAGAATAACTGAACCGCACTGCTGAAAATGCGTTTAGAATCTTAGAACATTAGACTAAAAATGAAGAAATACGTAATCGTTGGCGGAAGCAAAGGCATTGGAAAAGAAACCGCTGAGCTGCTCGCCGCAGAAGGTCACCAAGTCACAGTATTTAGCAGAACACCTTACGAAGGGCCTGCACATACCATAGAATGGGAGGAATTTGATGTACTTGAGGATTCTTGGGAAGATCAAATGCCCGAGAACATTGACGGTCTAGTGTACAGCGTAGGGTCCATCAACTTAAAGCCTTTCCGTGGACTCAAACCCGAGGTATTTGAAGCTGATTTCCAATTGCAAGTCATGGGTGCTATTAAAGCACTTCAAGCCGCGTATAAAAACTTCAATGCAGACAGCATCCCTTCAGTGGTACTCTACTCGACAGTTGCTGTTCAAAGGGGAATGCCTTTTCATGCCACAGTCAGTGCTTCTAAAGGTGCCATCGAAGGCTTGACCAGAGCTATTGCAAGTGAATGGGCACCAAAAGCGAGAATAAATTGTATCGCCCCTTCACTAACCGACACCCCATTGGCTGGTAAATTATTGAGTACTCCCGATAAGAAAGAAGCCATGGGCAATAACAATCCGATGAAACGTGTTGGAGAGGCCAATGATATTGCGGAAATGACCGCCTTTTTGTTGAGCGATAAGAGCTCTTGGATGACCGGGCAAATCATACACATCGACGGCGGCCAAAGCGTACTTTAATATGTCAACCCTCCTAGACAGTACTTCCTTAGATAACATGGAGCGTCAAGCACGCACCACGCTTATCAATAGTTTGTCTGGAGTCCGAACGGCCTTTATCGCTATTACTGCCGATAGCCATGGGCATTTAAATGCCTCTACGCTATCTAACGTAACACACGTAGGTGCCCATCCGGCGCAGATGAGCATCTTATTTCGACCGGATAACGGTAAGCGTCATACACTTCAAAATTTCTTGAACGGCAGCCCACTGACTCTGGTCTGTATGCCTTTCAATCAGGTAAATCTGGTGCATGAGGTGAGCATGAATGCACCTGAAGGCACTTTTGAACTCGATGTGCTCGAAATAGCTACTAGCCATGTTGAAGGTTGTCCTCATCCCCTACCCAAGGACTACTTATATGCTATATCTCTTGAATTTGTAGAGCGTTTCACTCTCAATAACGGATGTATTTATACCATTGGTCAAATCAAGAGTATTGCGACAGGAGCAGCATTGAAAGTTGATGAAGAAGGACAGATTTCTTTTGACACACCACCGACTCTAGCAATAGGTCTGCGACAATACACTGCCACTGAAAAAACCGTCAAGCTGCCCTACCCTAGTGCCGCTAAATACGGATTCTGATGCGTCAAAAGATTCAACTTGTCTGGTTCAAGCGAGATCTGCGGTGGTTTGATCATAAGCCCGTATCAGACAGTATTAAAGGTAATCTACCTACGCTGTATTTTGCCTTGTACGAACCTTCGCTGTTTGAGCTGCAGCAATACGACGAAAGACACCTGAGATTTATTGCGGACTCCATTGAAGATCTTAATCAGCAAGCTGGCAGTGGCTCAGTTCATTTTATTCGTAGCGAAGCACTTGATTTTTTCAAAAAGCTCATAGCCAATTATGATGTCGTTCGTGTCTTTAGTCACAAGGAAACCGGCATTAAACATACTTTTGACCGTGATATAGCTGTCCAAAAACTCCTGAAATCACATGGAATCCCATGGCTAGAATCTGATGCCAATGGCGTTCGTCGCGGCCTAAGAAACCGTAGAGATTGGGTCAAAAAATGGCATTATGATGCCGCACAATCCCTTATTAACATTGATTTAAAACAGGTTAGCGAGCGTGCATTAGCCGCGCCCAACTTTGCCGAGTTAATGCCTACCGTCTTCGAGGAACACCCGTTTTTTCAGCGAGGAGGTGAACGTCGCGCACACAGCATTATTAGAAGCTTTTTAACAAAACGGATTTCTCGATACGCATACAGCATTTCCAAACCCCAAGAATCTCGAAAAGGGTGCAGCCGAATATCACCACATCTTGCCTGGGGAAACGTCAGTGTGCGACAATTGGTACAAATCATGGGAGTAACAGATATCCCGGGTTCCAAGCGCAATGTCCGTGCATTTGCGGATCGATTGAGATGGCAAGCGCACTTCATTCAAAAGTTTGAAAGCGAATGGGAATACGAATTCCTACCCATTAACAGAGCCTACACAGCCATCGATGAGAGTAAGGTGTTTGATCCAAAACTATTTACCGCTTGGAAAGAAGGGAAAACAGGAGTACCGCTGGTAGATGCATGTATGCGATGTCTTACCGCCACGGGTTATCTCAATTTTAGAATGCGTGCCATGGTAGTGAGCTTTTACAGCCAATACCTATGGCAACCTTGGAAACCAGGGGCAGACTATCTAGCATCATTATTTACAGATTTCGAGCCAGGTATTCATTATGCCCAATTCCAGATGCAGAGCGGATATACCGGTGTAAATACCATTAGAATCTACAATCCTGTAAAGCAAAGCCAGGACCACGACCCCAAGGGAGCCTTCATCAAACAATGGGTACCCGAGCTGTTTCAAATACCTGCACCATACATCCATGAACCTTGGAAAATTCCACCGATGGAACTGACCATGCAAGGCTATAATACGGGTTCATACCCCTTGGAACCAGTGGTGGATTTAGCGAAAGCTCGAAAGAAGGCGAGCGATACGCTCTATGCGAAGAGAAAAGAAAAAAGCACTAAAAAGGAAGCGCGTCGAATCCTGAACAAGCATGTGAATCCTGGACCGCGGAAATCTTAATCTTGTACCAATCTAAATCCTTCGCCGTGCACGTTTTCAATGCGAAGGCTCTCATCCACCTTCAAGTATTTACGAAGCTTTGCAACGTAAACATCCATCGAACGACCCGTGAAGTAGTTGTCTTCCTTCCAAATCTTAAGTAATGCCTTTGATCTAGGTAGCAATTGATTTTTATGAGCAGCCAAGAGTTTTAGCAAATCGCATTCTTTTGGACTAAGCTTAGTGACTGAATCTCCGACGATTAACTGACGAATTTTCGGTTTGAAGGTCAATTTACCTATCTGGATTTCATCAGGCTCCTCCTCTACATCTGCAAGATTACGTCCAATGATTGCCTGAATTTTATAAAGCAAGACGTCTGTATCAAAGGGTTTGACTAAGTAATCATCGGCTCCAGCACTGTACCCTGCAATGATATCTTCCTTCTGACCTTTAGCCGTTAAAAAAATAAGCGGCTGCCCATTGTCGATCGCCTTCACCTCGGTAGCAAGGGTTAAACCGTCTTTTTTAGGCATCATGATATCAAAAATGCATAGGTCGTACTCTCCTTGTTTGTAGGCTCGTAATCCTTGCACTCCGTCGCGTTCTAGGTCGACCTCAAAATCGTTAAACATCAACGTATCACGAAGTAGGTTTCCAAAATTCGTATCGTCTTCAACAAGTAAAATACGCTGCTTAATCATTGTGTGGGTTCTTTTCTAATACTACTTTAAACGTGGTACCCTCTCCTTCAACACTTTGAACAGAAATGGTTCCCCGGTGCTTTTCTATTATTTCTTTAACGAACGAAAGGCCCAATCCGTGCCCCTTTACATCATGAATATTGCCTTTAGTCGCCCGGTAGAATCGATCGAAGACTTGATTCAATGTGTCCTTATCCATACCGATACCCCTATCGCGCACTAAAATGGTAAAGGCCTTCGTGGAATGTGTCATCTGAATGCTAATCTTTGGCGTTCCATTGCTGTACTTCACCGCATTATCGATAAGATTTGTCAATGCACTTTTGAACTGAGTACGGTCTCCGAAGTAGGAATAGTTGCCTTCAGTAATGTTTAAATCAATCCACCCCTGCTTGTCTTGAACGGCAAGTTTGAAATGCTGAACGGCCTCAGCCAATACTTCGGAAATATCCATCACCGCCTTATCTAGAGTGAGTTCTTCTTTATCCATCATTGACATCTGAAGGACGCTCTCCATCTGGGCATTCATCCGCTTATTTTCTTTCTTAACTATGCTCAAATAGCTCTGCATCTGCGATGGAGTCATCTTCTCTCCGTTTTTCATCAATGCATCAACTGCTAAATTAATTGTCGCAAGTGGTGTCTTAAACTCATGAGACATGTTATTGATGAAGTCACTCTTTACTTCTGCCAACCGCTTCTGCTTACGACCTTGACGTTGCACTCCAAAGAATGCCACAAGTATTACTGCAGAAAACAGCAGAGAGACAATCAATGACATGTACACACGTCTGGCTAAATAAAATTTCTCTGATGGAAAATACAGGAGCAACTGTCTAGTGGGTCCGAAAAAACTTTCAGCCAAGACATAATTAAATGTGGTCAGATTTGGATTAAATTCGGCCGAAGCTAGATTACTGAGGTAGCCATTTTCAACGATTGCCCATTTCGGTGAAGTTCGCACGCCGTTTTGAAGGAGTTGTGCATTGATGATGCTGTCAAGTTCAACCTGGGTGACTTGAGCAGACCAAGGCAGTGAATTCTGAAAGTTATCTATTAACCCTTCGAACAGGGACGAATCTGAGAACCCCATAGCATTTGGGACCTGTCCTGTAGTCCAACTTAAAGTCGTCTGCCCCATAGGTGTCGTAATGGTCACCGTACTATCCGCGGCGCCTCTATTACTAAAAGCACCCATGCTTTTACGACGAACAAACATGCGTACGCGCTCATTTAAACTCGTTGAAGTCGTCCCAACTTGTTGTTCAAACTGTTGACGCTGCAATTCTAATTGACCAGACAAAAGATTCAACTGTAGAAATAGCGCACCGATTACAGCCGCTGTCAATACTGCAGTGATAGAATTTGCCTTTAAATGATCTAAAATGCTTTGGAACATAGGGCGAATGTACTACTCGAACTATGTCAATGTACGAGTTTTAACGCCGTTTAACACCTACAATAACGCATCAATAATGTCATCGGCATTTAAACCCTCAGCCTTAGCCTTGTAATTCACGACAATACGATGTCTTAAAATAGGCTTTGCTACAGCTTTGACGTGCTCTACAGTCGGAGAACCTGCACCGTGCATAATGGAAACAGCCTTGGCTGCCAGAATCAAGTTTTGGCTGGCACGCGGTCCAGCGCCCCAGTTCAGATATTCGTTTGCTTTTGGATGAGCGCCATCAGCACCTGGTCGTGTTTTACGCACCAAAGAAACCGCATAATCAATGGTCTCATCAACTACAGGCAAACATTTCAGCGCCGTTTGGAGATCTGCAATTTCTTGCGCACTAAATACCTGCTTAATGGAAGCATTGTAACTTATTGTCGTTTGCTTAACGACCTGCTGTTCTTCTTCCTGCGTTGGATATCCAACAGCAATGTTAAACAAAAAGCGATCGAGTTGCGCCTCTGGCAAAGGATAGGTGCCCTCCTGCTCAATGGGATTTTGAGTTGCTAGTACAAAGAATGGTTGCGGTAGATCGTAGGATACCCCGCCAACACTGACGCGTTTCTCTTGCATTGCTTCTAGAAGCGCCGCTTGTGTTTTAGGAGGAGTTCTATTGATTTCATCTGCAAGTACGACGTTGGCAAACACCGGCCCTTTGCGAAACTCAAACGAACGTTCTTTGGTCAGCACTTCGGTACCTGTAATGTCCGTTGGCATTAAATCAGGAGTGAACTGGATGCGGGCAAAATCTAATCCCAAGGCCTTGCTCACGGTGGTTACCAGTAATGTCTTCGCCAACCCAGGAACACCTATCAAGAGACTGTGGCCGCCCACGAGGATGCTCTGAGTGATTAAATCAATCGCCTCTTGTTGTCCGACAATGATTTTAGCCACCTCTTTTTTAAAGGCGATTAGCTTAGAGGGAGCCTGCTCAAGAATTTGTATTGCTTGTTGATCAGTCATCACGGTTACTATTCCAATAGTTTAACTCAGAGTCGCATGAAAAATATCCAACGTTAATCTTAACAAAAGTTTCAACCAACTTTTCTGATTTCCATTCTTCGATGATACGCTGTTGTTTTTTTCTAAGTGCAAAGCCTTTTATTCTGGTAAAATCAATATCTAGATTCGCTTTATGTGGCTCAAACTTTTTATCAAGACGGACTATTCGAAATGCTTCTCTTTGGTCTTGACTCTGGAAATAGCTGGCATTGGAAATTGTGCCTTCATCCATATCATTAACCACTGAGAACAATCCACGGTCCAACGCGCTTACCTCAAATCTATTATTCCCACTCTGAAAATTACTCATTTGCCCGCCGTTAAACTTCGTCTGCTCATCCTCTGAGTATTTTTTGGCCGCTTCTTCAAAAGTAATTTCACCGCTATTAACAGCAACGGCTAGGCTATCGAGAAGGTTTTTCGCCTCTTTCAAATTTTCTTGGGTCAATTTTGGTTTGATTAGAATGTGACGAAGATCTAGTTCTTCCCCTCTTTTCTCGAGTAGTTGTACTATGTGGTAACCAAACTCTGTCTTAAATGGATCGCTGATTTCACCTCTTTTCAAATTGAACGCAATAGCTTCAAACTCTTTGACGAAAACTCCACGCTGTATACCCTTATACTCGCCGCCGTTTTTATTTGATCCAGGATCTTCACTATACAATATGGCCATTGAAGAAAACGAGGTTCCATTCTCTATACGTTCTTTTAAGGATTGTAACTTATCAATGACCTCTTGTTCCGCTTCTGGAGATATCTCAGGGTATTTTACGATTTGACTGAGTTCTACCTCCTCATTAATAAGCGGTATACTATCTTCAGGTAAATTCTCATAAAATTCTCGTACTTCAGACGGGGTGACTTCAATTCCGTCAACAACAGTCATTTGCATTCGTTGTGCCGTTAATTGATCACGGATGAGCGTTCGCATGTCCTCCTTAATCTCAACGACCGACTTTTCGTAAAATTCTTCTAATTTCTTCTGGTCACCCATTTGTGCTATGAGTTGTTGAATACGGCGATCCATATTTGATTCAACCTCATCTTCGCCTACAGTTACTGAATCTATAGCTGCATGGTGAATTAGTAGTTTCTGAAATAATAATTCTTCAAAAACCGCACATTCACTGAGTTCTTCCCCGAAATTCTGGCGACGCATCATATCGTACTGCTCGTCAACCTCACTCTTTAGAATGATATCCGAACCCACAATGGCAACGACGCCATCAACAGTCGTCTGACCAAAAGTTGATACGGTAAACCCGAATAAACTAAGGAATAAGTAAGTCGCCTTTTTCAATTGCATTTGCTATAATATTTTCACCGATGGCCTCAATAAGTGCTAACCTTCGTTTATTGAGGATCATCTTTTTTATGTTTTCACTCACATATTCTGGTGGCGAATAACTGTTCTCGATACGTATGTCGTTTACACTCACAAAGTACACCATAACTGTGTCCTCACAAGTAAATCTTGGTCTACGTTTTAGATAGCTGTAAGGGTTGCTAGATTCTAAAGGGATTTCATTGAGGAATTCATCCAAAGGCACCCAAGAAGAATCAGTGTAGGCACTCTGTTTAGTGGCAAAAACCTCAATCCAATCCAAATACTTACTCTCTTGGCTCGGGGTCTTGAACCATCGCTTGGCCTCTTTCATTTTTTGTGCCTCGAGCGGAACAGCCGTGTATTGCGCACGAACAATACTCTCCTTGAGCTCAAAGTTGCTTTGATTCTTTACGTAATAATCCGCTACTTCTATGTCACTGACATTCGTATCCAGGTTCTCGCTAACATAGCGCTCGATATAGGCGTGTTTGAGCAAGTCATTTCTATATTGTCGCACCAGATCTTCAAAATCCCGTAAATCTGCCTTTAAATTGAATTCTGCGGCCTGGACTAACAATTCATTCTTAGCCCAGTTCCGCGCAAGCGTTTGCACCAAAGCTATACTATCAGCTTCGGGAAGTGTACCGGGTTTTGGCAACTGATCTTCTATATCTTCAATCAAAAGCTTTTTATTACCTAGAACAGCCACTACTTCTTCGTCCGTGATTAAATCTTGACCGCACGAAAAAAAACTCAGTGCTGCTATGACATAAAGTCGACGCATTAGTCAGCGAGTTCTAAAAAGAGTTTTTCTTTCACTGCCTGGTCTATTGAAACGTCAAACTTTTCTTCTAAACTTTTTACCCATGCAGCCTCAAGCTCATTTTGATAGCTAGCTATCACCAATCCTTTCACTTCATTGAGCGCTTTAGGTGCTGAAGGAAGGTAATCAATGACCTGAATCACTGCAAAACCATCATCATAATCTACAGGGCCATAAACACCCGGTGTAGTATTCCACATTAATTGTAATACTTCATCATCCTTTTTCTGAGCAGTTCCGCTCGAAACAGCCACGGCAAGTGCATCCTTGGAAGTAAGGAAGCTCTTTAATTTGCTGTCCTTTTGTTTAGAAACCCATTTAACGATTCTTTTAGCATCTCTCTCGTTCTGGGCTACCCATAACTTGTAGCTAATACGATCGTCCCAAGTGTAGTTGCTTTTTATCTTTTGATAGTGATCATAAATTCCAACACTATCCTTGGCGGCTTTATCCCATACTTCTTCTTGGGTTAAATCAAACAACAAAATTCCTTCACGGTATTCTCTCACCAAATTCCTGAAGTCTGGATATTTCACATCCAACTGACTGTCTTCATATGCTATGATTTTATCATTGCTCACCACATTAAAAAGTAATCTAAGGTATTCTTCTATTGCATCCTCAGATTGTTGCTTTTGATTCTTTGCCCAAAATTCCAAGATGGTACTTTGGCGAAGTTCTTGATCTGCAAACGTCGCTACACTGCGGTCTGTTTTCAAATCTGGAATGGTCCAATTTCCAGCCGCATACTGCTTCACATCTACTAGCGCGATAGTTTTTGTATAGGTGCGTTCATTCACCGAAAATTCATAACTGCGCTTCAAGGTGTTAACAAACTTCTTCGCCCCAATTTGACTTCTTGAATCGCGCTTGACCTTGGATTTGATTTCCTTCTTCAGTGCATCAAATTCAGGCAAGGGCTTTTTTTCTATTAACTGAATTACATGCCAGCCTATGTTCGTTCTTATTGGTTCTGAATAATCGCCAGGCTGATCCAACGAAAAGGCAGCATATTCAAAATTTGGCATCATTTTGTTCAGTCCAAATTCGGGCATTTCACCTTCTTTATCTTTGGTTTTTCTATCCTCACTAAAGGCAACTAAGCTGATAAAATCCTCGCCTTTTTGGAGACGAGTATAAATTTCCTGCGCACTTCGTTCAGCTCTTTGTTTTTCTGCTTGTGTTGCTTTCTCTCCTGCCGCAAAGAAAATTTGTCGAACACGAACTGTTCCATTAGCTGGTCGCTTATCAAGCGTTTTAATCAAATGATAGCCGAATTGAGATCGAATCGGTTTACTAATTTCCCCTATTTCTTGCTCATACGCACCTGATTCGAATGGATAGACCATATTGAAAGCTGTAAAATATCCAAGGTCTCCACCCTGTTTCGCACTCCACGTATCAGCACTTTTTTCACGAGCTGCATCCTCGAAGGAAATCCTACCCTTAAGAATTTCTTTTCTCAAATCCATCATGGCTTTGTATACTTTTACCGTATCAGAAGGCAGTGCACTTGCGGCCAATTCAAACATAATATGAGCCGCTCTTACCTCCTGAAGCATGCGCTCATAGGCCTCTTTGATCAACTCATCTTCGGAGCCGGCATCGCTCAAATAGGGTTTGGCTAATTGAGACCTGTACCCGCCAAACTCTTTGATAAATTTTGTTGCTGTATCTCGACGCTGATCAATTGCCTCAGCAATTTTCAGCTTGAACCGAATGTATAAATCTAAATACTCTTCAGGAGTCTTAGGATCTATGGCAGTACCAACGCCTTTATTTTTTTCATACACAGCCTTGAATTCTTCTGCGGTAACTGATTGGTTACCTGCAGTAAATAAGACTTCTTGAGCTTGAATTTGAGCGCCAAAAAAACATATGGCAATGAGAATGATTTTTTTCATCATTTATCTTCTACTATAATTAGGAGCTTCTCTTGTAATACTAACGTTGTGTGGATGGCTTTCCTGCATTCCTGCTGCGGTAATTTGAATAAAGCGAGCCGATTTTTTCAAAGTAGGTACATCTTTTGAACCACAGTATCCCATACCGGCGCGAAGGCCACCTACGAATTGATACATTACTTCACCTACTTCTCCTTTGTACGGAACGCGACCAACAATTCCCTCTGGAACAAGTTTCTTAACATCGTCTTCTACGTCTTGGAAGTATCTGTCTTTAGAGCCGTCTGACATGGCTTCTACAGAGCCCATCCCACGATAGGTTTTGTATTTTCTACCTTCATAGATGACTGTCTCACCAGGACTTTCTTTAGTTCCAGCAAACATGGAACCGAGCATTACGCAATCTGCACCTGCCGCGAGCGCCTTAACAATATCTCCAGTAAAACGAATTCCACCGTCTGCTATTACAGGAATACGTCCGTCAATAGCTTTAGCCACTTCCATAATAGCACTCAATTGCGGAAACCCGACACCAGCGACAATTCTTGTGGTACAAATAGAACCAGGGCCAATTCCAACTTTAACTGCATCAGCACCCGCCTCCAAAAGGTACAAGGCCGCTTCCGGTGTGGCGATATTACCAACAACCACATCAAGTTCAGGGAATTTAGCTTTCACACTCTGCAAAGCAGTCACCACACCTTTGGTGTGTCCGTGAGCTGTATCAATTATTACTGCATCAACACCACTTTCATACAATGCACCAACGCGTTCAACAACATCCCAAGTAACGCCAACGGCCGCTGCAACGCGCAAACGTCCATATTTATCCTTGTTAGCATTTGGTTTTACTCTGTTTTTTGTAATATCACGGTAGGTGATTAATCCAACAAGTTGACCTTTGGCATCTAAGACTGGTAATTTCTCAATCTTATGTTCTTGGAGAATTGCCTCTGCCTCAACCATTGTTGTGTCGGGAGTGGCAGTGATCAAGTTTTCCTTGGTCATTACTTCGTCTATCAAACGATCGTTGTCCTTTTCAAAACGTAAATCACGATTCGTAATGATTCCGATTAGGTTTTTCGTTTCATTGATAACCGGAACACCACCAATCTTGAATTCTGTCATCATCGCTTTTGCATCTGCGACGGTTGCATCTTTCAAAAGCGTAACTGGATCTAGAATCATACCACTCTCGGCGCGTTTTACCTTTCGTACCTCGATCGCTTGTTGCTCGATGGTCATATTTTTATGAATAACACCAATCCCTCCTTCTTGAGCTATAGCGATGGCCATAGCACTTTCCGTCACAGTGTCCATTGCGGCCGAAATTATTGGTGTTTTCAGCTCTATATTTCTCGTTACCTTGGAAGACAAATCCACATCGCGCGGAAGCACCTCTGAATAATTTGGGACGAGGAGAACGTCGTCATAAGTTAGGCCTAGGCCTAAAACTTTGCTTGTTAAGTCTGACATTGCAATTCCGTTTTGAATTGCGCCCAAAATTAAGAAAATTCTACTAAATAACACGGGCGACCTTTGGCCGCCCGTGTGGATTTTCAAAATTTGGACAATTAATTATTTCCTCTATCATATACGGTAAAGGTTCCTCGCTGCTGAAGAGGAACATCTTCCGTGGAACGGTATTTAACAAGATATGTATATACTCCTGTTAAGGCATCTTTTCCATTGATAGTACCGTCCCATCCTTCGTCGATGTCGTTTGTTCGGAAAACTACTTGTCCCCATCTATTCATAATTAAAAGAGAATAAGTATCAGGACGTGCAAATACACCTTCTGGTTTCCAAACATCGTTAATGTTGTTCTTATCATTTGGTGAAAATGCTGACGGGAACCAGAGGCGTGCTTTATGAATGGCACAACCAATATTTGATCGAGAATTGAATGGATTTCCTAATTCGTCCCGCCAAGGTATAAGGCCGTCGGCCGCAATAGCAACTACGTAATAACAGAATTTACCCTTACCTGTATAATACGGTTTGATATCATCTACAAATGCGGTATCCTCAGTTGAAGAAACAAAATCGAAAGAATTACCTCCATCTACAGAGCGATAAATCTTATATTCTTCAACACCACTCTCGTAGTCTCTGTACGGCGTCCAATTCAATGCACATGTCAAATTTCCAATAGCTTCAACTTGTAGATGAACATTCGTAGCTATGTTACTTACTGTATCTAGGGCACCACATGAATCCCGTGAGGTAATGCGATAGAAATAACTTCTAGACATAGGGTCAGCGGTATTATCAACAAACTTCACTTCCCATGGACCATTGGCTGGTTTTGCAACACTACCAATGGTTAAATATGGACCGATTTCATCATCTGCACGTTGAATTTGGAAGTCTATGACATCAGCGTCTTTATCAATGTAAGCGTACATATCTACACCATTCTGGCTATTTACAGAAGCTCTTCCAAGGTACAATACCCGAGATCCTTGAACAACTGCAGAACTATTACAAACGCGATTTGATGTAGACGAAACTGTCCTAGTCGTATCGACTGCTTTTACATAGTAACAATAGGTATAACCATTAACAATTCCATAGTGGTTGAATGCAGTATCCAACGTTCCACCTTTCAGCAGAACACCTGATATTGTTCCACCTACGGGGTCTGTAATATCAGCATATAGATTGTATTCCAACGGCTCTGTCTGGGTCCAGGTTTTGTACGTTCCCCATCGCAATCTTGCGTATCCATCACATGGATCAATACCAACTTTCAAGTGTATGGTACTTGAAGGAATGGTATTATTAACAAAACTTTGATTACCACAACTGTCCACGGCTGTTACCACAAATTTCTCACTCTCATTTTCTGCATTGCTCTGCGCGTATACCCAAGGCAATGAAGCAGAAAGGTTTGCAGCTAAAACAGTATCAATAGGCTGAGGGAGACCGTTGTTATCCTCTTTGTAGATTACGTAAAACTGTACATCGCCTTCTGGAGAAGCCTGCCATGCTAAGGCACTAAGGTTTCCAGAGGAAACGGTAACAGAATCAAAGACTACTGGAGAAGGCTCATTAATATCCTTAAAAAACCCAGAATCCAGTGAACTCTCACAACCTGAATTAAAACGAACCTGGTAATTGAAATTTCTCGCATCGAAATTACAGATGACAACAGTATCAGTCCAAGTTGTATCATTGGTCGTACCGAGCTGCGTCCATTGGCCTGAATTTGACGGTGCCTCCAACCAAACATCATAATTTGTCGTGGTATCTCCTACCATCCATGGGTTCCAGTCTAAACGGGCAATACTTGTACTCAAAGGTTGCACTTCCAATTTCACATTCTGAATGGTATCTGTAGGTTCGGTAAGCAATCCACATCCACCTGCAGTCTGTATTGTATAAGAATTCTTTGCGTTTGGATGAGCCCCCGTATGTGTGAAGCTCTGGGTAGACCAATCCGTTATTGTAGCCACCACAGTAGAAACGCCCAACGTATCTATATGATTGATGATATAATGGTCAAAGTTAAAACCTGTATCCTGGGTATTCACCCAATTAAAGGTGACTGCTCCCGTCACAGGATCTTGGAAAATACAAGAATTATCCACATCCACATTCCTCGGCATGTAATTCAACGCCTTAACCACAAGTTTTTCGTAACTAATATTAGGGAGCGGACATGCATCGTCCTGCATTCTAAAGTAGAAATCATACTCTGACTTCAATGTACCGCATTGGTACTCCTGATAGAAGAGGTGATCACATTCAATAATCCATTCAAACTCGACTTCGTTTTGTTGGGAATATTCAAAAACGCCACCAGGGTTGTTTGAGGTGATCGTTGCACATGGAGGATTAAACAAACAACTGTTCGCATTATTGTAATTGGTAGCATCACTCAAATTACCCCCTGAAGCTGTGAATTTCACACTTTCTGGAACACAATCCGGATGAAGATCACCGTCTGTTGCCTTCATTGTAAACCTAACAGTATCCCCAGGGTAGCCTTCCACATAACGGTATAGCGTATCTCCTGCCTGGTTTTGTACAACGGTTGGAATCGCAGGATTAGCCAAGGTTAGGTCTGGCGTCCAAATCACTTTAGGAGGTTCGGAAGATGTTACCGGGCAAAAACCAGTTCCTGGCGTACAACTCTTTGTAACAATAGGAATATCTCTAAAGATCTCAGCGACTTTTGTGTTACAGCGCCACGCCTCAATTTTAATGCAGGTAGCCCACGAGCCTGATAAAGCTGAATTAAAGGTAACACTACCTGATAAAGTATCCACTTTTGCGGGTGTGCTACCCGCACCGCTCGGAAGAGGAGATGTTGGACTATATCCCGTAGAGAATGTCACCGTAGATCCAGGCCATGCCGTACCCATTAGAGGGGGAGCCCAGAAATACCTTAGAGAATCTAAATCCGGGTCGTAACCAAGGTTATTGTAGATCACATCAGTATTTGTACAAGTGACGACCTGTGGGTCTTCTAAAAAATTTGGTGAACTATCGTAACAGGATGGAGCACCCGTTGTACCCGCTGATAGTGGAGAGGTCGAACCCGGGGGAGTATATGGATACATTACAGCTCTAAGTAAATATCCTTGGTTGGCTGATCCATTTGAGATAGTACCAGGTCTACAACATAAGTTCCAAGTAAAATACCAACCCGATGCGGGAGGAGCGCCAGTTAGGGTGATTTCGCCTGAGCGATAAATAAATTTTTGCATTACACCTTCGCCAGAATTTGCGCCAGTACAAGGGATGGTCGTATTTCTGCAAACAGGGATAACATCAACAGTCTCGATATATGAACATGCAATGGATACGCCAGCATTGTTAGCAATATATTGAGTAGTTTGCGGAAGATTAGCTCCACCACAATCGCGATAAACGACAAGGCTAAATTGATACTTTCCGTTTGGTTTACACTTCCAGATAATCTCGCCACCTAGCAAGTGTGAAGCATTCGCTTGAAACGTAAACAGCCCAAGAGCTAGAGTGAGTAATAATTTCTTCATAGTCTTTATACCATACATAGAACTTCGAAAATAACGGATTTATTCCACTTTTCGCACCACAAGTTTCATTGGTTTTTACCGAATGAGGAAATGGCTTTATCTGCTGATTAACAAGCAGTTGGAGGCTATCCTTAACGCTTAGAGATTTTGTTATGTGAAATATGACGCTGGCGAGAACACTTGTGGCGACCTACTTCGAAGCCTCTTCGCGCGCGATGCTTAGTGCTTCTGCCCTGCACTCGAGCGCGCCACATACGCCAAGAACTGGCCTTCATTTGATGGCGCATCAGCGCTATGGTTTCGGCTTCAGATATGCCAAACTGGTCCTGGATAGCATCGAAAGGCGTGCGGTCTTCCCAAGCCATTTCGACGATGCGATCAATCTCTCTCTCGGTAAAATTCTTCTCTATTTTGGAACCTTTCATCTGCCGGATTGTTTTCAAGTCTATGCACAGAAAACCTCATTTACCCGAAAAAGTTTGCGCCACATGCGGAAGACCCTTCACATGGCGCAAAAAATGGGAAAAGAATTGGGAAAATGTCAAATATTGCAGCAAATGCTGCAACTCAAATCGACCCAAGTTCTAACGATATAAGTTTCTGGAAATCACAACTTTCTGTATTTCTGAAGTGCCCTCTCCGATAGTACAAAGCTTACAATCACGATAGAACTTCTCTACCGGATAATCCTTTGTGTAACCGTAGCCTCCAAAGACTTGAACCGCCTCATTAGCCACTTCGGTAGATATTTCTGAAGCGTACAACTTACACATCGCACTTTCTTGGGTCATTGGCTTTCCTTCTTCCTTAAGAGCGCCGGCATGGCGCGTCATCAACTCAGCACCATAGACCTTGGTCGACATTTCCGCAAGCTTGAAGCTAACACCCTGAAAAGCACGAATTTTTCGGCCAAACTGCTGGCGCTCGTCAGCATATTGAATAGCTGCATTCATTGCTCCACGGGCAATACCCACGGAGAGTGCGGCAATTGAGATTCTACCGCCGTCCAGGATTTTCATGGATTGAATGAAGCCTTCACCCACTTCACCGAGGACGTTTTCTTTAGGTATGCGGCAATTGTCAAAGAAGAGACATGCCGTTTCTGAGGCACGCATGCCTAGTTTATTTTCTTTCTGGCCAGCGGTAAATCCAAGCGTTCCTTTCTCTACGACAAACGCTGTCATACCGTGGGAATCACCCTTCTCTCCTGTTCTTGCAATGACCACAGCAATACTTGATGAAATCGCGTGCGTAATCCAGTTCTTTGAACCATTTAGCACATAGTGATCGCCATCAAGCACGGCCGTTGTATCCATCCCGCCAGCATCAGAACCTGTACCGGTTTCTGTTAGGCCCCATGCGCCAATCCACTCTGCAGTGGCCAATTTTGGGAGCCATTTGGCTTTCTGGGCTTCAGTTCCAAATTGTAAAATATGTCCGGTACACAGGCTGTTGTGGGCAGCTACCGAAAGACCTATAGAACCGCAGACTTGTGCAATTTCATCAATGACCGTAATATATTCTTGGTAACCCATCCCTGCGCCACCATATTCTTCTGGTACTAGGATTCCCATGAAACCAAGTTGACCTAATTCTTTAAAAACGTCTTTCGGAAAGTGTTGGCTTTCATCCCACTCCATTACGTGTGGGCGAATTTTCGATTCTGCGAATTCTTTGGCGGACTGGCGGATCAATTCGAGCGTTTCAAGGCGCTCATCACTCATGGTGATTCTCATAGATATCTTCTGTTTGTTTTAGGCAATGGGAAGATAACAAGAAAGCCCGCAAATTGGTTTGCAGGCCTTCTAAATTTTACTCGAATTTTTGAGAAGCCGAGTCTATTTCATCAGCTTCTTGTACCTGAATCGAGTAGGTTCTGTCTTGCCTAATCGCTTCAATTTATTTTGCTCGTATTCCGAGAACGTTCCCTCGAAAGGATACACCTCTGAATCACCTTCAAAAGCTAAAATATGTGTACAAACTCGGTCCAAGAACCATCGGTCGTGCGAGATGATTACGGCACAACCTGCGAAATTTTCAAGAGCTTCTTCAAGAGCACGTAAGGTGTTGACATCCAAATCGTTAGTTGGCTCATCTAAAAGCAACACATTACCACCCTCTTTAAGCGCCATGGCGAGGTGTAGTCGGTTTCGTTCCCCACCAGAAAGGACGCCTACTTTTTTGCTTTGGTCACCGCCAGCGAAATTGAATCGACTCAGATATGCACGGGCATTTACGCGCTGTCCACCAAGCAAAACTTCTTCAGTTCCGTCCCCGATAACTTCAAAAATAGATTTCTCTGGATCCATTTTCTCATGGTTCTGATCCACGTACGAAATCTTCACTGTTTCACCCACATCGAACTGACCTTCATCCGGGGCCAATTGGTCCATGATCATCTTGAAAATAGTCGTCTTACCAGCACCGTTAGGCCCAATAATACCGACAATTCCTGCAGGTGGTAGTTTGAAGTTTAGGTCGTCGTAGAGCAGCTTTTCACCAAAGGCTTTTTTCACACCCTGCGCCTCAATAACATTGGTGCCCAAACGCGGTCCCGCTGGAATAAAGATCTCTAGTTTGCTCTCCTTCTCCTTTTCCTCTTGGGAAAGCAGGTTTTCGTAATTGCTCAAACGTGCCTTGTTCTTGCTTTGACGCCCCTTAGGATTCATTCGAACCCACTCCAACTCGCGTTCGAGCGTTTTGCGACGCTTGGAAGCTTGTTTCTCTTCTTGGGCCAAACGCTTGGTCTTTTGGTCCAACCACGAAGAGTAATTTCCTTTCCATGGAATGCCTTCACCGCGGTCGAGTTCAAGAATCCAACCAGCTACATTGTCCAAGAAGTAACGGTCGTGAGTAACTGCAATGACAGTACCCTTATACTGCTGCAAGTGCTGCTCAAGCCACAAGATACTTTCGGCATCAAGGTGGTTGGTAGGCTCATCAAGAAGCAATACATCCGGTTGTTGAATAAGCAGCCTACATAGAGCGACACGACGGGCCTCACCCCCACTGAGGTGATCCACAAGTTGATCCGAAGGCGGACAGTTTAATGCGTCCATTGCCCTGTTCAACATCGTATCTAGCTCCCATGCATTCGTTGCATCAATCTTATCCTGAAGTTCTGCTTGCTTGGCCATGAGCTCTTCCATCTTATCGGGATTCTCATAAACCTCAGGAAGACCAAACATGTCGTTGATCTTGTTGTATTCGTCAAGAACCGCCACCGTTTCTGCCGCGCCCTCTTTTACGATATCCATAACTGTTTTTCCAGCTTCGAGCTGCGGCTCTTGTTCGAGGTACCCCACAGTATATCCTGGTGCAAAAACAACATCGCCTTGATAGCTCTTGTCCACTCCGGCAATGATTTTCAAAAGCGTCGATTTACCCGAGCCGTTTAAACCTAAGATGCCTATTTTGGCTCCATAGAAGAAAGAGAGATAGATATCTTTGATGATGGCCTTGTTATTGTGTGGCAATACTTTGCTCACCTTGGACATCGAAAAAATGACTTTTTTACCGTCGTCAGACATGATTTATAGCGTTAAGCGTTTTTTTAAAATTGCATTGGTCGTTGGGCTGCTGCTCTCAAGCAGTTCAAGCGCCTTGGCTCAAAGTTACATATTGAAAGGGACTGTTGTCGATAGAGATTCATCTTTTGCACTACCAAATTCCTATGTGGTGAACAATAAGACCTTTGCCGGCACGGTTACAAACGGGATTGGGTACTTCGAAATCTCAGTGGCTCAAGGTGATACGATTGTCTTCTCGAACGTCGGATACCAATTCAAATACCTCGCTATTGATTCTGTAGTGGTTTCTAAAATCAAGGAGGAAAGGCTGATAAAATTGGTCCCTAAAAACTTCCTCCTGGATGAAGTCAGTATTTACGCCATAACCTCGAACAACCCTCGGACTATGCCCCAGGCGAAACCGCGGGTACCTAGTAATGCCGATATTAGAATTCCAGAGGCTGTTGCTCCTACCCTGGCCAATCCACTGGATTTATTGTATTACAGCTTTGGTAAGCGACCACGACAATTGGCCGCACTTCGCAAACTACAACAGGAGGAATACTACCGTCGTAAGCTTGAAGAAGGCAGCAATAGGGAAATTTTGGAAGAATTGACCGGTATTCCAAAGGCGGAGATGGAGGCCTTCATGTTCTATTGTAAATATTCAGATGCTGAGATTCGTACTTTCAATGATTATCAATTCTTGGTTTCACTGCTCGATTGCTACGAGTTGTACGAACGAGAAAAAGAGCGTCAAGAAGCAACTAAAAACTATAAATGATGGAAAAACTCGAAGCTTATAAGGACGCCAATAAGGCCTTGTGGGACCATTGGGCATCCTTGCATCCCAGTAGTGCGTTCTATGACAATACTGCGTTCATTGAGCATCAGATGGCACTGAATGCCATTGAATTGGATTTGCTTCATGATATAAAGGGAAAGGATGTACTTCATCTGCAGTGTCACTTTGGCCAGGATACCATTAGCTTAAAAACACTTGGAGCAAGGAGCATCACCGGATTAGATTTTAGTGGTGAGGCGATCTCACAAGCCAAGCAGCTTGCCAAAAATTGCAACGTAGATGCCGCGTTTATCCAACGAGATGCTCTTGATATTGATCCATCTCGAGCTGGAGCTTTTGATTTTGTATTTGCCTCCTATGGTGTTGTAGGATGGCACCCAGATGCCAAGGCATGGATGGATGCTGCTTTTCATTATCTAAAGCCTGGAGGCAAACTGCTACTGGTTGATTTCCATCCAGTACTTTGGATTTTAGACGAGGATTTCAAGGAAGTCAAATATCCCTACTTCAATGCCGGTGTGATTAAAGAAGAGCGCGAAGGAAGCTATGCGTCGCCCGAGGCAGAAAAAATGGCGAATTATACCTGGAACCATAGCATCAGTGATCTTGTGAAACCCATAGTGGACCATCCGGATAGATCCATGATATTCTTCAATGAATACGACTGGAGTCCGTATGAAATATTCGAGGCTACCGAGCGTATCCCGGGTCAATACCAAATCAAAGACAAGGAAGGACTGTTCCCGCTTGTGTATGCCATTAAGGCGGAAAAATCAAGAATTCAATAATTAGGCTAGAAGTCACAAATGTAGAGAGGTATAAAAATTTATAGTACTTTGTATTGCATAGTACCTACTTATACATATATCTTTGCCAAAAATTTAATCCCTAAAATGATGAAACGAATACTACTGCTCGCCTTGTTCCTCCCTTTTATGGCTTGTTCACAACCTAAAGGCAAAGCCGACGAACTCTACGAAAAATACGATCCAAAACCCTACGTCAGCGGATTTAGCTTTGGCGGCTCTCTATTAAGTGCACTTCCAATAGACATAGACTTTACAGCTTCAGGAGATTTAGAAAAAACACTCAATGGTGAAATCAAGCGTATACAGTGGCTCAAGGTAAATGACGACCGATACCTCGCCGAAGTAACAAAAGACTGGGAACGATTCTTAAAGCGAACTGGCTATCACCGCGTAGCATTTGAAAATGACGATGAAGAAAATTACGTCTATATCAGAGGAAGCAAGACACGCTTCGATGAAGCTCATTTCCTGATTAAAGAAGAAAATATGACTATGCTTCTTACGGTGTATGGAGACTTCACACTAAATAAAAAGTTGAATGAAGATTGATAATACAAAAGCGCAGATGCGAAAGGGCATCTTAGAATACTGCATTTTAGGTATTCTAGATTCCTCAGATGCATACGCTTCGGACATCATAGATCAACTAAAGGGGGCTAAACTCATCGTAGTTGAAGGTACCCTGTATCCACTCCTTACTCGATTGAAGAATGCAGGTCTATTGGAATACCGATGGGAAGAAAGCTCTTCCGGGCCTCCCCGAAAATATTACTCTTTGTCAAATTCAGGTCGTGCCTTTCAGAAAGAACTTAAGATGACTTGGGAAGAGCTTCAAAGCGCCGTAACCATATTAACCACAAGACCTAATCAATCATGAATAAAACTATCAACATCAATCTAGCAGGGATCATTTTTCACCTTGACGAGGGTGCCTATGAATCTTTTAAGGACTACTTAAACCAAATAAAGAATGCCCTAGATCCCCAAGAAGGAGGTGCGGAAATTATCGCAGATATAGAAGCACGCATTGCCGAACTTTTTTCAATGCGTATGCAGGAATCTAAACGTGAAGCCATCACTATTGAGGATGTCAATTTCATTCAAACCACCCTCGGGAACCCGCAAGAATTTGAAGACGAAAGCGATGAGGCCCCTCATACTTCTGCAGGGGTGTCTGCGGGTAAGAAACGGTTGTTTCGGAATACAGATGAGTCTATCATCGGCGGGGTTGCAAGCGGTATCGCAGCCTATTTTGGAACAGATGTCGTTTGGATTCGTATCATCTTTCTAGTACTGCTCTTCTTTACAGGCATTGGCTTTATCACTTACCTCATTCTTTGGATGGCTATTCCTGAGGCAAAAACGACCGCACAGAAACTTCAAATGCGAGGCGAACCGGTCAACCTCAGTAATATTGAACGAAGTGTAAAGGAAGAGCTAGAGGGTGTTAAGGAACGATTTGGCAGGTTTCGTGAAGAAAATCAAGGCACTGGCCAATCGATAAGAAAGACGGTGAATAAAGGATTAAATTTTATCATTAATATCCTTGAACGGCTCTTCAAATTAGTTTTTAAGTTTTTTGGACTGCTCTTTATTCTGATCGGGTTAGTTATTGGTTTTACGTTGTTTGTCGCATTGTTTGGAGTTATCGCAAGCACTTGGAATTTCGGAGGAATAGATTTTATTTCTATTGACGGTAATATTCTAGGACTGAATGCTGCAGAAGCTATTTTAGGATCCGGAATAGAACTCACATTAATGCGCATTGGATCGCTGCTAACCCTTCTATTCCCCATTCTTGGACTAACCACTGTACTCGCTAAAGCCCTTAGAAAGCCATTGGCTAATGGGAGATTAGTCAATATTGTTGGTGGGACCAGTTTCTGTTTAGGCCTTGCATTGCTCTTATATGCCGGCGGTAATGTTCTTAGCAGTTTCAAAGTCAGCACTACAGAAATGCGAACGGTAAAACTTCAAGGAAGCACGTTTGACCTGCGGGCCGAATTACTTGAAGAATCTGATGGATTTCTCTTTGAAATAGACGACGACAATCTGCGTATTGAAAATGTTAAACTGAACATTAAAAGATCGTTCGACACAACTGCTACATTGGCCATGAAACATCGCGCCAGAGGCTCAAGTAATTCAGATGCTAGAAAACGCGCCATGCAATTCAATTACCCGTTCGAGCAAGTGGGTCCTGTTATGAGCATAAGCGAGTACTTCACTGTACCTGAGGAAGCTTTGTATCGAGGTCAAGAGCTCGAAGTAATACTGCATCTCCCTTTAGGTAGTGAGGTATACCTAGATCCTAGTGTTGAAAATCTATTGTACGGCATAGATAACGCTCACAATATGTGGGACGGTGAAATGATTGGGCACACGTGGAAAATGGAGCGTCGCGGTCTGGTGTGTATGGACTGCGAAGAAATCGACTATTTTGAATCTGAAGCGGTTGAAGAGCAAATAGAAGCGCTCGAACTTGAGATTAAAAAATTAAAAGACAACTAGACCCCTACTCTAGTTCTGTACCGTGAAGCCGACGCTATTAGCGTCGGTTTTTTTAGTACCGTAAACAAAGTAATGTGAAGAAAACATTCAAGACCATGAGCACCCATAAACTCATTGGGTTCTTCGCATGACCAGATGCAGTAATTCTCGTAAATAGCGTGGAGAGCACAAACCAAGCGATATAATTAGACATAGGGACAGATTCACCTTCCCAACTCCAGAAATTTAATTCAATCGCGACCGGTTCTATAAGTACATCCATAGCTGTCATTGCAACGCCTACCAACAAGGATTTGGTCCATACGGAGGAAATCTTGACCGACAATACATCGTACATAGAACGAATCAAAAGCCACCAGAGAACTCCAATCATTAAAGGTGTGTTTGCAACAGAGAATCCCAAGGCGCTACTGTAGGTGTATTCACCAAATGGCCAACCGGTATTCGTGCCCACTACTTCAATAGCAAAACCAAGTACGACCGGAAGTATGTAATTGAACTTGTTTTTAGGATTTTCTGTACTCACCAAATACACTGCCATCAGTAAGAAAAGGTTGTAGGAAGTGAGAAACACATAATCCTGTCGCCAATGCCCGCCTAATAAAAACAGGCCAATGGTGTGAAAGAATATGATCACATACCCACCATAACGGCGAAAAAATGAACGGATTGTCGGAAAGTCCAATTGCATCAGTAATAAGTCGGTCTAGACGTTTGCAAGTTAAACACTCTTTAGTGATTCAAATGCATCTTGAGATTGAGTTTCTTTGATCAAATCCTCAATACACCAATCTGCTGCTAGTTTGGCACTATGAAGACACAATGGTATACCTCCCCCAGGATGAGCACTACCTCCGCAAAAGTAAAGGCCGCAATATTTACCGAGCTTCTTATTAGGATGTCTAAGAAATGCAGAAAGCTGGTTGTCTGAACTTGTCCCATAGAGGGCTCCTCCTGCACTAGAAGTGTATTTCTCAATCAAAATTGGGTCTAACACGCGCTCGGTTACGATCAATTCTTCAAGGTTTACTTCCAATTCCTGAGAGAGTCGTTTAAAAATCGATGATTTGGTTTTTTCTCTGATTGCCATCCAATCCTGACCAGTATTTGGAGGTACGTTCACCATCACAAACCAATTTTCACAACCTTCAGGTGCATCATTCTCTTCAAGCTTACTGGAGATATTGATATAGATCGTCGGGTCCACCCAAAAGCCTTCATTTGATTCGATACTATCGAATTCTTGTTTATAGTCTTTCGAAAAAAAGATATTGTGCAGATCTAATTGCTCAAAAGTTCGCTGAATACCCCAATAGAAAATCAGCGCACTCGTACTTGGTTTCTGAGCCAATGTTCTTTTCGGTCGAGGAACTTTATCATCCATCAAGTGGGCATAAGTATGGTGTACATCACTGTTTAAAACCACAGCATCAAATTCTCTATACTCGTCGTTGACCAACAACGCATGAAACTCGTTATTCTCTGTGCATACTTTTTGAACTGCTGTATTCAAATGTATGTGTACACCAATTTCTCTAGCTAGCTTGGTTAGACTTTTGGCAATCTCGTGCATTCCCCCTTTTGGCAGAAAAGTACCTATGCCATGTTCTAAATGATTGATCATTTGCATGATGCCTGGGGTTCTGTAAGGATTAGAACCGTTGTAGGTAGCGTATCGATTGAACAACTGAACTAATTCTGGCGAATCAAAATACTTTCCATTTAGAGCATTCAAGGAGCTAAAGATTCCTAAAGACGGAATTTTCTGAACCACCTTTAACACTTCACGATTAGAAAAAGTCGATTTTCGATGAAGGCTTTTCTCTAAAAAATACGGTGCAGTCAATTCGTATTTTTCCTTAGAATGCTCCAGATACATTTTCGCTGAACGCGATTCTTTTGCACCAAAAACTCTGTTAATATTCTCTAAATTTTCTGACTGATCAGAAGTAAGAGTTATCGATTTCCCATTGGGCCAATAGTAACGGCAAGCCGTATGATGCTTGGTATAATTGAAGTAATTACGTGGATTTTTACCACATAATTTGAAAAGCTCGTCCACTAATTCAGGTAGGGTGAATAACGAAGGACCCGCATCAAATCGAAAACCGTCTTGCTCATAAACGGTCATTTTCCCGCCAGTGTAGCTGTTCTTTTCAAAAAGGTGTACGTTCAAGCTCTGATTTGCAAGGCGTATAGCTGACGCTAAACCTGCAATTCCTGCACCAACTACTGCAACTGATTTTTGAGACATAATTAAGGGTATTGTATAGGAAACATCTCAATTGGATATTTGTTGTACGTACAATGGAGAATCGTGTCTACAAACTGGCCTTGGGCTTTATTATCGCCGCACTGTTACTAAGTGTGCTCTGGCCCTATGAACAGAAATTAATTGATTGGGACAGCCCAGCCAACTATGAGGTTTTGGAAAGCGACGAGTTGTACTTCAACAATACACGGATCGTACAATACCGAACAGAAGAAAGTGATGCCCTCAATCAACAAGGGTTTAAAGTGCACAGAAGCTCTAAGGCGCTAAATGATACAGCTTACCCAGTTTTAAATTTCGCTATTGTTAATCATTGGCGTAACGATCTTGCCTATATCGTGTGCGAACCAAACCTAAGAGGTTTATTTGGAGACACTTCGACCATTGCCATTGGCGATACCACGGTAAAGCTGGTCCTCGATCACATGGACTACAACGACCACTATATATTAGCGGCACTCCTCTTTCAAAAGATGCTAGATTATCAGCAGCCCTATCTCATCCAAGGTCAGGATTCACTGCTGCTCTTTGGTACGCAACCCAATCTCAAAAACAATACTGTAGTTCTGAAGGATTATTTCAGGCTAATTGGCCGATTCCAATAACAGCTAACGGCGTCGGCTTGCTCTGATTGTAAGTAGTTGTACTGCTAAAGAAAAGCCTACGCTACAGTAGACGTACGGTTTGGGAATTTCAACGTGTGCACTTTCTGCAACTAGTACCGTACCTATGAGTATCAAAAAACTCAGCGCTAAAATTTGCAGCGATACATGCTTTGAAATAAAGTTGCTAATAGATTCTGCGAAAGAAAGCATCACGATCATGGACAAAACTACGGCCGCAATCATCACTGAAAGGTGTTCTGACATGCCTATTGCCGTGAGCACGCTGTCGAAGCTAAATACGATATCGAGCAATCCTATTTGTATTATGGCTGCACCGAGCGTGAGTGCTTTAGATTCTCGATGACCGTGAGAGCCTTCGATTTTTTTCACCATTTCCTGACTGGCCTTTGCTAAAAGGAAAACCCCACCAATAAAAAGAATTAAATCTCGCCCACTAACAGGGTGTGATCCTAATTCAAAAAGTGGTGAAGTCAAACCGATGAGCCAAGTAATCCCCAATAGCATAAGCACCCTAAAGAGCAGTGCCAAGCCAAGTCCTAAACGACGTGCCAGCGGCTGCTCGCTCTCCTTTAAATCACTAGTGACTAGAGATATGAATATGATGTTATCTATTCCCAAGACGATTTCAAGTAAGGTTAGAGTCATCAAAGAGACCCATCCATCAAGCGAGTAAAAGGCTTCCATAAGCGTATGTTTCAAGGTAGTTTTAAAGTTATATTTATCCACTACTAAACACAACTTACCATGAAAATTTCGAAGATTGTTATTGTTATCGTTGCTGTGATAGTGGGAGTATTTACCCTCTACAACGCAACATTAAGCAAAGAATACAGCGTAAGCCGAAGTACCACAATGGACGTGGACCCAGCGCTGGTGCAGCAAATCGTCAGCGACTTTAGTACATGGCCAGAATGGAGTGCTTGGTTCCTTGCGGATTCCACTATGGAATATGAATTAGGTACAACTTATGTTGGCGAAGGTGCAACCTACAGTTGGACCAGTGAAAATTCTGGAAGCGGTGCAATGGAAATACTGCAACTTACTGCCTCGGCAATGGAAACCAAAATTGACTTCGTAGGTCAAGGAACAAGCTATGGGCACTGGGAATTCTCAACCTCGGACGAAGGGAAGGCGTTAGTTTCCTGGGGCTTTAGTGGAGAAATGCCAATGCTCATGCGTTGGATGGGTGCCCAGATGGACAAATGGGTAGGACCTGACTTTGAGACTGGACTGGCGAACCTTACTGCTTATGCAGAACGCGAAGCTATCGCGAATGAAGTAGCAGAGCAGCAGACTATGCAACCTGTGGAAGTCCTTGACTAACTCCCTGTTCTTTAAAGAAACTTTTGTGAGGCGATGCTAACGGGTCGCCTCAAACTTTTCGTAGAAATGCACAGTCCCCATCACGAGCAACATGCCATAGAAAATATCTTCAAATGGAATTGTGCCCAAGCGTATCCCAAGATTTTCAGCATTGTTGTACCAAACTACCTGGGTAGCCAAAAAGGATCCTGTGAGTACACCATTTTTTATGAAAAATGGAACCAAACACGGAAGGTAACTTTCGTAAAATCTAGGCAACCAATCTGCTTTGACCACATATTGTGCATAAGCTGTAAACAGACCTAATAAAACGAAGGTCGATCCTGTATACCAAAGACCTTTTACGACTGAATACACGCCTAGAGCGGCACAAAGGAGCAGAAGAAGAGTTGAGACATACTTTGCACCAGCGGGTTTAAGAAGCCCGTCCGGAAAAAAGTAGCGCATGCATTCGTAAATAAATAGGCACGCAAAAGGGACGGTTATGAAGAATAGGTATTCACCGAGGGGCAAGCCAAATAACCCAATTCCCGAGAGATACTCTGGAGTAAAGCCCCAAACACCCATCTCAGTAAACCAAATGTCCCATACGAGGAAAAAGCCGCTTACTATAGCCATTGATTTGAACAGCGAAGGAAAGCCTTTGTAGTAGGCCACCTTTGATTCGAAACTTCTAATCAGTGGAAAACTTATGGTAAAGGCGTTTAGGATGAGATATAACCACTTGGTTTCTAACATATACTAGGTGTTGGCAGATTTCATTGCCCGAACTTGGCGGATGTATTTAGGCTGTACCCATAACATACCAAAATTCGCACTTCCCTGCTTTCCGAGGATCTTATGATGCATCTTGTGTTGGAGCCGGACGGCTTCCCAGTATGTACTATTACTTTTTCTCAGGAAAGGTAAACGCTGGTGAATGAACACCTCGTGAACCAAGGCATAAGCTAGACCATATAAGGCAATTCCTAGGCCAATGGCTACAGAGATCCCATTATGATTGAACGAACCTAACATGATGCACAACCACGACGGAATGGCAAAGATCAGAAAGAAAGAATCGTTCTTTTCAAGCGCACCTGGAGTCTTAATATGATGATCCTCGTGTAAGAACCATAAGAAACCGTGCATCAAATAACGATGCGCCAGCCATGCAGTACCTTCCATTGCAAAGAAGGTCAATAACATTAAGCTGATTTCTAACGTACTCATACCGTTTGTAGATTTTGTAAAAAGTTAAGGCTTTCATCAATGTGATCGGTCGCCTTGGTCATACTCTTAAAAACATAGGCTACCCTATGCTCTTCATCAGTAACAAAAGTAATACGATCCGCCACCATATTGAACAACAGCCCAGGCGCACCAAAGGACTTTCTCACCTTGTGCCCAGGGTCACTCAATACGGGAAAATTCAATTTGTATTTTTCTACAAAACCCTTGTGCTCTTTTACAGAGCCGCTATTCACACCAATAACCTGTGCACCTACAGCAGCAAATTCACTCTCATGGTCACGAAAGCTGCACGCTTGGGCAGTACATCCTGGTGTATGGTCTTTGGGATAGAAAAAAATTACCAACGGTTTCCCTTTGAAGGTCTCGGATGAGAAAAGTTGACCGTCTTGATCAAAAAGTTCGAACGACGGTATAGGCTCACCGACGGTTAATGGGGTATTTCTAGGCATAAACTTTTAGTTCCAAAATTGGAATTGTAAAATTCTATTCAAATCTACAACATTGTCCCCCATTGTAATGTTTAACGTGCATGCGAGGAATTCTTTTTTCAGCACATTCAGATGCACAGAGCAGCCCCTTTGAAACCCTCTTAGGACTGTTCAAGGAGGTCATCGTCCATACCTCCGGAGAGGTCGATGAAGCACTTGATTGGTTGAGACAGCTCGACCAGCACTACAACATCACCAATGTCGAATACACCTTTGAGGATTTCATTCAAGAACTAAAGGACAAGGGATACTTACGAGATAATTCCGACGGTCAAGCTGGTATGGGACTTACCTCAAAAGCGGAAGGTGCAATTCGAAAGGCTGCGATGGATCAACTCTTCGGCACATTAAAAAAAGGAGATTCAGGCGAACATCAGAGCGACAGCCCAATGGGCAAAGGTGATAGCACCGGAGATTTTAGAAGCTTTCAATTCGGCGATGCGCTCGACAACATTGTTATGAATGAAAGTCTAAAGAACGCTTTGGTATCAGGAGGGATTGATGAACTGCGCTTGACTCAAGATGATCTCGTCGTAGAAGAAGCCTTTCAGAATACGAGTCTCAGCACTGTCCTAATGATTGATATCAGCCATAGCATGATTCTTTACGGTGAAGACCGAATTACTCCAGCAAAAATGGTGGCCATGGCGTTGGCAGAATGGATCACTACGAAATATCCTAAAGACACGTTGGATATCATCGTTTACGGTAATGAAAGCTGGCCAATTCAAATTAAGGACCTGCCCTACCTACAAGTCGGACCGTACCACACCAATTTTGTGGCCGGCCTTGAGTTGGCCATGGGTCTACTAAAACGGAGGAAAAGTGCCAACAAACAAATATTCAATATCACAGACGGCAAGCCGAGCTGCCTCGTAGAGCCCGACGGGAGCTTTTACAAGAACAGTTTCGGCTTAGACCCGTACATCACTGGTAAGTGCCTTGAAATGGCGGCAAAAACCAAGAAAGCGAAAATTCCAGTAAATACCTTTATGATCGCGAAAGATGCGTACCTCCAGCACTTTATTCGCTCATTTAGTGAAATCAATGGAGGAAATGCCTATTACACTGGGTTGAATAAGTTGGGGCAACTCATTTTCAGCGACTACCAGCAACAGAAAAAACGAAATTCAAAATGACAAAGCCAAGTATTAACACTTTAGGCGAGTTGAGAACCTCAGGGTACAGCAGCCGCTCTATCAAGGAAGAAATGCGCCAAAACCTCATCCCGATGCTTAAGGCAGGCAAACATCCTTTTAAGGGGATATTTGGCTATGAGGACAGTGTGCTGCCCGCGTTAGAACGCGGTATATTGGCTGCACATGACATTCTACTCTTGGGACTTCGCGGACAAGCGAAAACAAGAATAGCTCGACAGATGGTGGAATTACTTGACGAATGGATTCCCTGCATAAGAGAAAGTGAGCTCAATGAAGACCCCATGGCTCCTATTACCAAGGAATGGCAAGAGCAGGTAGTGTTGCAAGGAGATGATTTAGAAATCGATTGGATACACAGGAACGAGCGTTTCTTTGAGAAGCTTGCCACGCCCGATACCACGGTGGCAGACCTCATCGGAGATATTGACCCTATCAAAGCAGCCAATGAAAAGCTGAGCTTCTCAGACGATCGGGTGATCCATTATGGAATGATACCAAGAGCACACCGTTCCATCTTTGTTATCAATGAGCTCCCTGATCTTCAACCTAGACTACAAGTGAGCTTGTTCAATATCCTACAAGAAGGCGATATACAGATTCGTGGGTTTCAAAAACGATTGCCATTGGATCTGCAATTTGTATTTACTGCCAATCCCGAAGATTACACGAATCGTGGCAGTATAGTAACACCTTTAAAGGATAGAATTGGCTCACAGATTCATACGCATTATCCCGAGGATTTAGAGACTGCGTTAAAAATAACTGCTCAGGAAAGTGCTCAGATTGCATCGCTGTATCCCAACATTGAAGTGAGCGCTTTAGCTAAGGAGATTGTAGAACAGCTTGCTTTTAGCGCTCGAGAAAGCTCATTTATCGATGCAGGAAGTGGTGTCAGTGCTAGGATGACTATTAGTGCTTATGAAGCGTTATTAACGACAGCAGAACGCCGAAGATTAATTGAAGGAGCCAAGCAAAGCAGCGTTCGACTCACTGACTTTTATGGAACGATCAGTGCTATAGTAGGAAAGGTAGAACTCGTTTATGAGGGAGAGCAAGAAGGCGCTCAAAGTGTCGCAGAAAACTTACTAGGACAAGCAGTAAAGTCAGCGTACGAGCGCTATTTCCCTAAGTTCCGAAACTTAAAAAGAACCAACGACAACAATCCGTTTTTAAGTATTCAAGACTGGTTTAGCGCTGGAGGTAAGATTGAGTTATTCGATGATTTTTCTTCAAAAGAATATGCCAACGCACTGGATGTGGATGCTTTGAATGCCTTTGTTAAAAAGCATTGGAAGAACAAGATTGAAGCCCCGCAGGAATTTTTGAAAGAGATGGTGCTCTGGTCACTGGCCGAATACAGTCAGGTGAATAAAGAGAGAACCAACGTTAAGACTGATTTTAACGACCTTTTCGGCAACATGATTAGCGGACTTTCGCCTGAACAATAAATTACTGCTGTAATTCCCAGCGGAGATTTTTGAAGCTCCGCATTTCCACGAATGAATTTTCTCTTGATGCATTTTCAAAAGAAAATCCTTTGCGTACCCCTCTCCATGCGGTCGTCCCTTTTGTTAACCTTAGCAAATGGAACTTGGCATTGTCATACCCTTCAATCGCCATTCTATCTGGATGGCGCTCAAAGCGATTTCTGAACTCCCGAATAAATTCTGTGGACTCTTTACGGTCATAATCGGTAAAATTTGCGGTAAACATATGGACCGTCTCGCGCGCGAACACTGAACTAACTAAACCATTGTCTAACGCTTGGTATTCGTGCGTATACCAATGGTAATCAAGATTCACCGACCGAAGATTTCTTAGAACATCCAGAATATAGGCTGGATCGTTCTCAGTGATTACCAAATCATAGCCTTTGGTTGAATCTAATGCAGCAAGCTGTTCGTTATGTTTCCAAGAATTATCGCCTTCAATTAATAGATAGTCTTCTGCTTCCAATTCAGAAATTAGATACCTAGAAGTCTTTGCACTCTTACCGGAACTAATCCCAACCACTAATAACTTTCTAGGAAGGGCAAAAGTAGAATCATTCGCTGTGTCTTGCTGCTGCGGCAAATCATGAAAATTTTTAATCGCACTCCAGAACACATCTTCTGAAACCACATCATTCCAAAGACCCGTGTTTCGAACAGATTTCTGCTTCGAAATCAGGTTGACAGCTAACTCCTCCAAAGGCGTTGCTCTTAGCTGCAAAAGTCGAGAACTGTACATCGGCCCCAAAACGAGGTCAGGTTGATTTGTAATGAGCTCTTGCACAATACCTTGCACCGTATCTCGCTGATTCATTGAGTCAAAAAATTGAACATCAATGACAAGTGAGGAATCTTTTGTGAATTCCTCAATGGCCAACTCTACCCCTTGGCGGTAACTGAATGACAGCTCTGAACGTTTTCTTCCCGGACCTTCATTCACATATTGATCTAAGAAAAATGGCAGTATGCAAGCCACATGAATGTCATTGCCCAAACTAGCAGTAGTGTCATTGGTTTCTTTGCTTTTTGTAGGCGATTTAAAAGCCATCGCGGCTGCATTAGCCGGTTTAACTAACGCCATACCCTTGGACCATTGAATACGGGCATCTGGATTAAGGGTAAAGAAAGCCTCTACATCTGGCAGTCCCCATGACACTGTCAAAGACTCTGGTGTATCTAATTTTTTCACGAGGTATACCTCATATTCTGGAGCTTCAGTAATGGGCTGATCCTGCACTTGAGGGTCAAAATTTTTATTCAATAGCGTATCCTTCGGAATAGGT